>Ga0163179_10000011_pt1 | contig 213309 bp, 177 predicted proteins | sample AtlANTMetagenome_FD_109643 | JGI IMG/M metagenome (GOLD analysis project Ga0163179, IMG submission 109643) | Marine eukaryotic phytoplankton communities from the Atlantic Ocean - Atlantic ANT 2 Metagenome | ecosystem: Environmental > Aquatic > Marine > Oceanic | place: North Atlantic Ocean...
CGCCTGCGCTGACCTCTTTAGGCGCGACGCCGTAGCCGCTTGAGACGAGCGCTTGTTGTTCATTTATCGTCGCCTTGACCCCGAATTGGCGGGCCAGCCTCGTCGTCAATTGTGCGTAGCCTCTAGACGCGAGCGGGCCGGTGACGTTTACGCGCAGACCTTTAGGGAGTACGGCGCCGACGAGCAGGAGCGATGAAACGAACTGGCTCGATACGCTGCCGTCGACCCGCACATCGCCGCCGCTGGGTTGACCGCCGAGCACGCGCACGTCGCCGCTCTGCACCTCGATCTCGACGTCGAGCTGCCGCCAGGCGTCGATTAGCGGTTCGATCGGTCGCGTTCGCATGCGTTCGTCACCCGTGATCAACCATGTACCAGGCGTGACCGCGGCGACGGACGTTAAGAATCGCATGGCCGTGCCAGCGTTGCCGCAGAAGAGCTCACCGCTTGTCGGCGCGTTCGCGCGCCGCGGCCCGATGCGTGCGACGCTTCGTTTTGCGTCAAGTGCGGCCTCGAAGCCCAGCGCTGCCAGCCCGTCAACGAGGTATTGGACGTCCTCGGCTGGTGGGGCGTTGTGCACGAGGACCTCGCTGCCTGAGAGCGCGGCGAGCACCATCAGGCGGTTTGCCTCGCTTTTGCTGCCGGGTAGCTCGAGCTCTGCGTCACTGGGGAACGCGAGCAGCGGGACCGCGCGGGTGGTCACGCGAGCGCCTTTTTGAGCGACGCCTCGGTGAGGGCTACGACCTCGCCTTGACCTAGCTCACGCGGGACATACATCGGGACGTCTCCACGCGCGGCCTTCTTGTCGCGGCGAGCGATGTCCCAGAGCAGGTCGGCGGCGCGCAGCTCTGCGGGGACCTGTGTGGTCGCGCCGACGGCTTGCAAGAGCCGGTCGATTCGGGTCGCGATAGCAGCGTCGACGTCGGCGGCGCGACACTCAGCGAGGAGCCCCATCGCGACGGCTTCACCGTGTCGCAGCGAACCACGGGAGAGGCTCTCGATCGCGTGTCCGATCGTGTGCCCTGCGTTAAGCGCTCGTCTACGGTCGCGCTCGCGCTCATCCGCGAGCACTACGCCCATCTTCATCTCAATTGCCATCGTGATCGCGCGCGCGGTCGCGGCTTGGTCGCGACTCACGAGAGCTGAGGCTAGCTGCTCCAGTTCCGCGAAGCAGTCGGCGTCGAGCACCGCGGCCTTCTTTACGACCTCGACGAGGCCTTCGCGATAGAGCTCGTCCGGTAGCGTGCTGAGCCAGTCGGTGTCCATGAGGATCGCGTCAGGCTGTCGGATCGTGCCTAAGCGATTCTTTAGCCCGCTATGGTCTACGCCGTTCTTGCCTCCGAGCGCGGCGTCGCACATCGCGAGCGTGGTGGTCGGGCACGCGATGAACGGGACTCCGCGGAGGTATATCGAGGCGACGAAGCTAGCGAGGTCGATGATCGTGCCGCCGCCGATCGCCACGATCACGGTAGCGCGTGTCGCGCCGGCGTCGTGCAGCTGTTCGGCCAGGTCGCCGACGATGCTCAGCTGCTTGGCTTGATCGAGCTGGGGCACCGTTAGGAGCGTGGGCGTTTTGAGGGCGACCCCTACGCGGGAGGCGACCGCGGCGACGGCCGGGTCGTAGATGATCACCACGTTGTGTGGTTTGAGGTCGTCAACGAGCTCGGCCAATCGCTGCTCGGCGCCGCTTTGCAGCAGAACGCGCGAGGAGCTTTTGTGCTCGAAGTTGAACGTATGTTCCATGATCGGAGTGAGCGTTACCGTATTCGACCGCGCTCAGAAGATCTTACGCGGTCGGGTGGTTGTCGCGCCCGTTGGTCGATGTTGGGCTCTTGGTGCGCTCGGATTCGGTCGTGGCATGGACCAGCGAGGGCGCTGTCGGCGGTTGCGCGCGGCCTCTGAGGACGCCGTCGTGGGGTGGGCGCTCAGTCGCGCTTCGCAGCGCTCGGTTGCAAAGCCGGCTTGTGCAGCCATCGATGGAATGCTCTCACTAGGACTGGCATGACGACGTAGCTCATCAGCGGAACGACCATGCCGGTCACGATCAGCGTGACCAGGGGGAGCGGCAGGTGCTCAAGCAGCGTTGGGAGCAGCAACCACAGCAGCAGCGTGATGGTGGGGTATATCCCTACCCAGCTTAGCAACGCCATCTTGTGTCGGCTCACCCGCCCTTGGGTGACCGAGCGTTGCGAGCCTACGCCTTGCATGTAGGCGCTTCTTCGGCTCGTCAGCGCTCATCGATGCACGAAATCTGCTTTCGACTTCGGCCCGTTCTTCAAGAAGTTGTCTACGCCGATGCGCATGTCTTCGGTGCCACAGACCTCTCCGAAGCACTTGGCTTCGAACGGGACTGCCTCAGAAAGAGGCAGCTTCGCAGCGCCCAAGATGGCCTTCTGTAAGATCTCGTCGACCTTCCGCGACAGGTGGCCGATGTCGACGTTCGGGAGGCTCTCGGGCACGTCGCTCATGGGGCCCTCTGGCATGCGTGATCGCTCCGCTTTTCCGCCAGCCAAGTCGCGACACAGCGCGGTCGCGCGGTCGACGAGGTCTCCCTCGACCTCTTCGCTGATGAGGCCGTAAGAGAGCGCCTTCTCTGAGCTGATGGGGCGGCATGTGCGCAGCATCATGTTGGCGTTCTCAAAGCCGACGAGGCGCGGCAGCCTCACGGTGCCACCCGCACCTGGGATGATGCCCAGGTTAGCCTCTGGTTGGCCAGCGAGCACTTTAAGGCCCTTCTTGGCGACGCGGGCCTCGCACGCCATCGCGGTCTCGATGCCGCCGCCGAACGCGAGGCCGTTAAGCGCCGCGACCGTTGGCTTCTGCACCGCTTGGATCGCGTCGACGCACATCTGCGATGTGCGCGAGGTCTGCTCACCCATCTCGACGCTGTCAATCTTAGCGAGGAAGTTGACGTCTGCGCCGCTCACGAACGCCTTCTTACCGAACCCTGTCAGCACGATCCCTTTGACGTTCGCGTCCGCGGCGCACTCTTCAAAGCGAGCTTGAAGCTCTTTGAAGACGCTCTGATCGAGCGCGTTGAGCACTTTAGGACGCCGGATCGTCAGCACCGCGATGCCATCGCGGTCCTCACGCAGCACCACCGGGATGTCGAAGGGGGCGTCGTCTTTGCCGTGTTCTTCGATGCACTTCGGCACCGGGAACCCTGCGTATTCGTCGGCGTAGGCCTGGACCAGCGCGAGCGCCTTCGCGGTGCCGACCTCATTCATGAAAGAGAACGCCGGCTTCATGTCGAGCCCCACGTCTAGGCCCATGTTGAAGTCCGCGATCGATATCAGGCCGGCGTCAACGATCTCGCCGCACAGGCCGAAGTAGGCGCCCATCAGCGCGTCACGCACTTTGGCGGCCACGTCGTCCGCGACGTCGATCTTCTCGCCGCGAGCTGGCACGTCCCAAGCCTCTTGCTGCGCGACCTTCTCCTTGAGTGAATCAGGGGTCCGGAAGTAAGGGCCGATCTTGGTCGTGTAGTTGTCGAGGCCGACGGCCGTGATCGGGTTGCCTCCGGTCAGGTTCATCGCCGTGAAGGAGCCCACGCCCATCTTGAACGTGCGCTTACAGACGACGTCGATCTCCTTTGTGGAAGCGACCCCTCGCTCTGCGAGCAGGGCACATGCGTAGAACAAGCCTTCGAAGACCGGGTCGAGCGCGTAGCCGTATCGTGACTGAACTTCGATCGGGACCTTGCCGATGCCCTCGTAGAATGACATCAACCAGCTCGTCGTCTTCGCGTCGGTGTCCTTGCCTGGCACGACTTCGACGAGGAGGTTGCGCTCGGCAGGAAAGAAGTAGTGAACAACGCCGGTGCGGCCTTTGTTTTTGCTGTTGGCGAAGATCACCTCTGGCTCGAGGTGGGAGCTGTTGCTGCACAAGATCGCGTCTTCGTCGACGAGGCCCTCGACCATAGAGAAGATCTTGCCCTTCAGCTCTTTATTCTCGGTCGCTGCCTCGACGACGAGGTCTGCGCCCTTGATGTGGTCGTAATCGGTCGTCCATGAGACGCTGCCGATCATTTGAGCCTGCTGCGCTTCGCTGAACGCGCCAGTCTCGACGCCCTTCGCGACCTTCTTCTCGAGCTTCTTCTTGCCGCCGGCAAGCGCGTCACCGCTCACATCGACGACGACCGTCTGCACGCCGTGAGGGCTTAAGACCTTGGTGAAGTAGAGGGCGATGTCCGGGCCGATCTGGCCAGAACCAATGACGGCGACTTTGCGGATCTCGCGGCCTTGATGGGTGAAGCTCATGTGTTCCTCGTTTCGGGGGGAAAGACGATAGCGATGCACTCGTCTCCGAGGAAGGCTGGAGGTCACTCACGCTGCTTTCGCGGCCGCGTCGAGCGGTTTTCGCGCTGCCGCCAAGTGGCTTTTTGGCAGTGCTTAAGAGCGAGCTAGGGGGCGCGGTCGTGGTCACCGGCGTGGCGGTCAGGCGGGGTCTCAGATTTGCGGTTCTGACGGCGAGTCGTTCAAAACTCGAGGCCGCCGCCGATCATCCAGCCTTGGATCGCGAGGTCGGTGGCGAGGCCGTTGCCGAGCTCGCCGTCTGTGTTGATGTCGACGTGGCGATAGCCGACGAAGGCGCGCCAAGACGGCGCTGGGCTCCACTCTAAGGTGGCTTCAAAGTCGAGCGCGCTGGGTCGCCCACCAAATCCGTTTCGATAGCCGAGCTCGCCGCAGGTTTTAACGGTGCCGACTTCAGCTTCCGCGCGGATGCATGGCATTGGTACGAAGAGCAGGTCGTTGCTCTCAGCCGTGGCGCCGGTCCCTAGCTCGCTGGCAGAGACCTCAAGACTATATGCGTCGAGCATCACGCCGGGTGCGACGTCGATCCCCATTACGTCAAGCGAGTAGGTGGCGCTGAGCTTGGCCACGACCACGTCCATGTCTCCGGCGACCGCTGAGCCCGCGGGCAGCGCTCCGAACGACTCGTTCAGTTGTCCCTCGCTGTCTTCTTTGATCCAGAACAGTGAGCTGGCGACCGAGATCCCGTCTCGTTTGAGTTGGCCGCTGAGGTACGGCGTCCCCTGGCCCTCGCCGACGCCCAGCGATGACGTCATGTCTTGGCCCATCCCCGATAGGCCGCTGGCGCTCTCGCTAACGCCGAGGTCCCCGGTCATCGCCATATCATTGTAGCGGGCTTCTCCGCGGACGCCGAGCGAGGCGCACCCCTGCAGGGCCGCGGTGACGAGCAGCGCGAGCGAGAGGCGTGTGAGCGTAGAAGGTAGTGGGCGCGAGGCGGCATTCATTGGCAGCTGTCAGAGTCGCGGCTATCGCGAGGGTCTCTGGGCCCACCAGCAATCGATCCTCCCTGCGGTCTCTCTACAGTTGGCCTCGAAGTCTGTCCCGATCTAAGCCTGCGGGCGCCTGATCACGGGCTCTGGCGTCTCCCGCGGCTGCAGCGGCGGCTACGATGCCAAGGGACGCTGTCTACGGCTCGCTTCGTTAGCGGCTGTGATCGCTGCCGGAGCTCTTTGTCAGCTAGATGCCTGCGCGCTCAGGGCGCGCGACCGCTTGGCGCGGCGCGTTGGCGCGGCGGCGTGTTTGTGACGCCGGCTGCTACGCGATGAGCGACGTGAGCAGCGCGCTGGTTTGCTTTGGCGCCTCCCACATCGGGTAGTGTCCGGGGCCTTCGATGACGTGCAGCTTCGCTTGATCGATGCGGTCGACGATCGCTTCTTGCAGCAGCGATGGAGGAAGGAACGGGTCGGATGTGGCGACGACATGCGTCAGCGCCCGGATCGCTCCGAGCCGGTCTTCGAAGCCGCCGGTCGTCCACGCGATGAGCGACTGTTGGATCGCCGCGTCATCAACCGTCGCGGCGATGTCTAACAACTGCTCTCGCGCGGGCCCCCCTAGCTGCAGGCACGCGACCCCTAAGATGGCCGCTTGCTTCTCTCGGTCCCCTGCAGAGGCGGCGAACAGCGCCATCGCGTCTTCTGGCAGCTGCATGCCGCGTGCTGGGACAGAGTTCAGCAGGATCAATTGCTCTACGAGACCAGGCTGCTCGATCGCGACGAGCTGCGCGATAGCGCCGCCCATGCTGTGACCGACGATCGTCGCCGGCCCGAGCTCTTGGAGGACAGCGACCACGTCGCGCGCGTAGTCGTCGAGCCCATAGCTGCTAGCGCTGTCTGAATCGCCGGCGCCGCGTAGGTCGGCTGTGAACACGCGCGCGCTGCGCGCGAGGTCGTCGATCACGGGCGAAAAGACTGCGCCGCTGGTCATCCATCCGTGCAACAGCAGCACCTGCGGCCCTGACGCTCCTTGCTGGCGGAGCGCCATCGAGCGCCCCTCCGATGTTTGGATCCTCATGTTTCTTCTCTTCTCTGATTCTGTCGCTGCGAGCAGCGAAGACACCAAGCTTCGATATCAAACAAGTAAGCGCTCCGTCGTCTATGGCGCGTCAAACAGGCGGTCGATGGCGTCGCGTATCCCGCTGCTGGTGAACGGCTTCTTGAGCAGCGACGCACCTTCTGCGACGCCACGCCGCACGATCTCATCGTCGGCGTAGCCGGACACATAGATGATCTTGATAGCCGGACACAGGACTTTCATGTGCCTCGCGAGCTCGCCCCCGCTCATGCCCGGCATGACGACGTCGGTGATCAAGAGGTCGAGCTCGGAGAGGACCTCCTGGGCCTTCTCTAGCGCTTGTTCCCCGCTTTCTGCGGCGATCACCTTGTGGCCGGACGCCTTGAGCATTCGGACGAGGATTTGACGGACGTTCTCGTGGTCCTCAGCGAGCAAGATTGAGAGCTTGGAGCGTTGGTTTACGGCGCCGACTTGCTCCTCCTCTTCCTTAGGCGAAGCGTCGGTGAGCGGTAAGCGCACGCGGAATGTGGCGCCATTCCCCGGCTCACTTTCGACCGTTACGTCGCCGCCGCTTTGGTGCGCGATGCCATAGACAGAGGCGAGCCCAAGGCCCGTGCCTTTGCCCGTCGCCTTCGTCGTGTAGAAGGGGTCGAAGATGTGTGCGGCTGTCTCAGGGTCGATGCCGACGCCGTCATCGGAGACCGCGAGCTCCGCCCAGTTGGCCCCGTCACGCGTGACTTGTGCCGTCTCGATGGTGAGGTGGCCGCCGAGCGGCATAGCGTCGCGCGCGTTGGTGGCGAGGTTCAGCAGCACCTGCTCAATCTGAACAGGGTCTGCGCGGACCAGGGTTGGCTGCGGCGCGGTCGAAGTGTTGACCTTGATGTCAGACCCGATCAGCCGCCGGATGATTTCGAGTGTGGCCTTGACGATCTTGTTGAGGTCCACGACCTCAACTCGCAGGACCTGTCGCCGAGAGAACGCGAGGAGTTGTTGGGTGAGCTTGGTCGCCCGCTGGGCAGCGTGATGTATGGCTTCTGCTGCTTCACGGATCTCGCTCGGCGAATCGACTTCACCTAGGCCGTCGCTGAAGCCAAGGATCACCGTTAACAGGTTGTTGAAGTCATGCGCGATTCCGCCCGCGAGGCGACCCACCGCCTCAAGCTTCATTGCTTGCTGGAATTGAGCCTCGAGCAGCTTGCGTTCGGTGATGTCCTCGAGGATCGCCATCGCGCCGATCACCTCGCCGGTCTCTCCGCGGACCGGTGCGGTCGAGATCGCGATGTGGACGCGTTTGCCGTCGCTTCGGTTGCGCTCGGCCTCTACGCCGTTGAACCCCTGACCATCGACCACCTTTTGAAAGAAGCCCTCAAAGCGCTCCCATTCATCTTCTGGCACTAGGGGGTAGTGCTTGCCGATCACCTCTTCCGCTGTCCAGCCGAAGATGCGTTCGCACGCCGGGTTCCACATCGTGACGCGCATGTTCAGGTCCAGCGTCAGGATCGCGACAGGCGACGCCTTGACGAGCGGTGTCAAGATGGCGCTCTGTTGCGCAGATGTCAGCGCGCTCTGTTTCGCCGGGCTCACGAGGTGCACCGTGACGCCAGGAGTCGCCTCGCTGGTCTTGACGTCCCATCGCTGTCCGTCACGCTCGAAGGTCGTGCGCCGTTCTAGGAGCTGTGGGTCTGCGTCGAGCCACTTCGCGAGCGGGCCGCTGGTGAGCGTTCGTTTACCCGTCGCGTCGGTCACGCAAACGTAGAGGTCATGAAGACCCAAGGCTTGGGCTAGATCGTTTGGAGATAGCTCCATCTCGGTCCGATCATAGCTGTGCCACCGGGCCGCGCCATGGACGGACTATCGGGCGCCGCTATTCGCTCGTTCGATTTGACCGGTGGCCTGTGGGTTTGTGATCGGCGCCGCGGCGCAGGTAGTCCCCCAAGCAATGCCTTGGCGCGATCGGCTGCGAAAGGCGGCGGTCTGGGATGCCTTAGGTCTCGTTTGCAGCGAGCCATTAGTCCTGCGGTGCGCGATCAGGGCATGGCGCTGAGTGTTCGGGCATTCCGGTCTTGATCGGGCTAGCATCGTGTTTCGACCATGCGTGAGCCAACGAAACCGGATCGTCGCGATGCTGAGAAGTCGCCTGGGCGCGCTGAGATCTCGGCGCCTGTTAAGGCGCGCCGCGGACGCTATAGGACGCGCGCGCTCGCTCTCGTCTTTGGCCTGCTGGTCGCGGTGTTGATGTTGGAGATGGGCTCTTGGCTGCTCGTTACGACCGGGGCGCTCTCAGCGCGCGTCCCGTCTTATTCGCTGACGTCCTCAGCGTCTGGGTTCTGGGGCGACCTGCGCGCTGAGTTCGGTCCGTGGCACCCCCCCGAGACGCGCTACTTGCATCAGAAGTCATGCTTCAGCGTCGTCTATGAGAGCAACTCGTACGGCGCGCGGGACGTCGAGCGGGCCAAGGACCACGACCAACGCAGGGTCGTGGTGTTAGGCGACTCATTCATGGAGGGCTACGGCGTGGACGTCGCGCATCGCCTCTCCAACGTCTTAGAAGCGGCGACGCTGACGCCGCACCTCAACTTCGGTTCGGCCGGTCAGGCTGGATCAACCCACTCCTTCGCGCTCTACACGAGCTTGGCGGCGGCGTTTCGTCATGACGCGGTGATCGCGTCGATCCTCCCTGAGAATGACTTCGACGATGACCAGCCTAAGGCTCCTCGTTACCAGCCGTATTGGTCGGGTCGTTATCCCGACTACGAACTGAAGTTCACGTTGCCTTCGGTAGAGCAGTCCACGTATCGCTGCGACACGAGCGAGGCCGGCTTTGACTTTAGTCGCGCTCTGCGAGAGTACACCTACACGAAGAACGTCACCGACTACCTCTACTCAGCCTTCAAGCAGTGGCGTCAGAGCCGCAAGTTGACGGCGTCGGCGGATGTGCCCGAGAGTAGGTTCTTCCGCTACTCGCGGGAGGAGTTTGATCGGCTCCGTTACTCCTATGAGCAGCTCGCAGCGGCGGCGTATCCGAGACCCGTTGTGCTGTTCACGATCCCGCGACACTCGGACTTTGGCGCGGTGGCGAAGCATGGACGCAGCCCGCTTGATGATGAGCTTCGGCAGTGGGCGGCAGGCATTGAGAACGTGCACTTTGTAGCGTTGATGCCTGAGCTAAGGCGGCGCTTCGGCGGTGACCTCGGGAGGCAGTTTCTGTCATGTGACGCGCACTGGAGCGCTGCCGGTCACGCCGCCGTCGCTGAGATTCTCCTAGGGCGAATCGGAAAGTTGCTTTACGGCGAGTGACGCGCTCGCTTCGGGCCGGGTGCCACAGCGACAGCGCTGCTCAGGGGAGGCATGCCTGTGCATCTTCGACATTGCGCGCCCTTGTAATGAATCGCAGGATTCGGCAATGATCCCCGTCATGCCAAAGTCATTCCTGTCGCTATCCATTGGACCCTTATGGCTCCTCGCGGTCCTCGCCGGGTCTGCGAGCGCGTTGGCGCAAGGTGGATCTGGGCGCCAGCTGTCGACGATAAGCCCGCCGAGCGTCGGGAGCACGGCGACCTTTGAGGTCTCTGTCCCGCCGAGCTACGCGATCAACGTCAACATACTTGGGTGGTGGCTCCTTACGGACCATTCGCCGTCTGCGGTGACGGTCCCGCTCCCGTTTCCTTCGACCGGTGTTTATCGGGGCGGCCTGACCCAGCTTGGGACCATTGCTTGGACACAGGGCGCGACCCCGAATGTTGCGAACCTCGACCTTCCGATCCCGCCGGTCGCGGGGCTCGCGGGTTTCGCGTTCGACGTGATGACTTTTGACCTGACCATCGACCCCGTGCTCGGTTGGTTCGGTACATGGAGCGACAACGACCTTGAGCTTACGGTCGCCGCCGGTTGCGCGACGTCGCCGCCGACGTTTACGCCGCTTTACACTGCGAGCACCCCGAGAGATCCCGACCTACAGGTGGATACAGGCAATGCGCTGGTCACCAAAGTCGCGGATCGCGCGCGTTTGCGTCACGCGCGCGACAACTCGAACGAGATGGGGCCATTCCTTCCCAGCAACATCTCTGCGGGTGTCCCGGCTACCCCCACCAGTCCGGGGCTCCCCCCAAACCCCAACGGCGCGACGGTGCTCTCCTTTAACGCCGGCACGCAGTACGAGCGTTGGAAAGATAACTACTGGCAGCAGCGTACCATTCACGTTGCGATCGAGGATCGTGTCGCGAAGGGCGGCACCGGAGTCGTCTTCCGAACCAAGACGTTCGCGCGCCACAAGTCTGACGTCGTGGTAGCTGGAAATCCTGGCTACCTCGTCCCCGAGTGGCGGTTCTTCTATAACCGGACGTCGGAGCCGTACAACGCCTCGACGTACCTCGGCAACGTCGGACCCATGGTGAGTGAGACCTCGCCGCCCGCAGGATCGACCTCGACGAACCCTAACGCGACTGTGGGCTTAGAGTGGACCTACGAATATCAGGTAGACGACCTCGAGGCTTACAACCTCACGCGTCCGCTTCAGCTCGGCGACGAGATCGAATTTGAGATCAGCCAGTTCATGGACACGGCCCCTGGCGTCATGCCGGATCCTGTTACCCATCTGCAGGAGGGCACCCAGAAGAACTACTACGGCTCCACGTTCCTCTACGTCGTGGGTCAGGGCTTGAGACCGTGGTATGCAAGCGAGGTGGAGACCATGACGGCCGGACCGAACGGCAAGATCTCATACGATTCGGATGAGATGCCAGAGCTCGGCCGGTTGGGCGGTGACACGACGCTCCACTACACGTATTCGGGCGAGACGGAGTGGCGCTACAAGCAAGTAGTCCCCAACCTCTCGCCCGAGAGCACCTATGACTTCTTCAACGGGCGTCGCCTTCACCACACTGGGTTTGACGACGGCAACCACTCGGAGCCGAACAACGCCGCGATCCTCAATCCGCAGACGAGCTTGGCGCACGCGGGTGAGCTCGGCCCTAACTACACGGCGAAGTCCTGCATCGCATGCCACGTCCGGAACAACCGCGCGATCTTACCTCTCGTCGGCGGGGAGCTGCAGCGCTTCGTAATCAGCGTCGCGGCGGACGCGACCGGGGTGACCCCGCACCCGACGTTGGGAGACACGCTCAGCCCGAGGTCGGTCAACGATCCCCAGCGGTGGCAGTTCGAAGCTGAGGCCGGCAACGTGGTCGGCCCGCAGATCGTCGCTAGCACAGACCCGATCGACCCTACGGGTCAGGCAGCTGTGTATAGCGCTGCAGGTCATTACTCCCTGCACGGCGTCTTCGACCTCGCGCACCCCTCGGGCAATGCCACATATGATCTTGAGGTCCGCTATGACAGCGCGCTGGGCGCAGCCTTGAAGTTTGAGCAGGCTGGTGGCAGCCCGCTCTACACGCTGCTGCAGCTCCCGCCGACGACCGGTTGGGTGACTTACTCCACGACCGTCAGCCTCCCGCCGATGATTAACTTGGCGCTGGCCTACGACCCTACATCGGCGGGGGCGGTCTCGGTTAACTGGCTGCGCATCGGAGAGCAGCTCGCGCCGGGCACGCCGGTTAGCGAGGGCGTCGTCACGCTCGAGGCGATGCAGCTATTTGACGATGGCTACAACCAATACAGCGACGGCACCCCGTATCAGCTACGTAAGCCAGTGCTCGGCTTCTCAGGCGTCGTGCCGCAGTATTACTCGATGCGCCTGGCCCAGCCGCTGATCGGTCTCGGGCTGCTGGAGGCGGTTGATGAGTCGACGATCCTTAGCTTTGAAGACCCTTGTGACTCAGACCAGGATGGCGTCTCTGGTCGCGTTGCGGTCACCACCGCATTAGGAACGGGCGACACGCGCATCGGGCGCTTCAACTGGAAAGGGATCGCGAGCTCTATCGGCGACCAGATCGCTTACGCGCTTAACCGTGATATGGGCGTCACGACGTCGAGGTTCCCGACGCTCGACGGTGATGCCCAGCCCAGCCCGGTAGAGGTAGAGGACTCAGAGCTCGAGCAGATGATCCACTACAACGGCTTGCTCGGCGTAAACGCTCGACGGAGCCTGCACGACGCGGACGCGATCGCAGGCGAGGCCTTGTTCCTTCAGCACGGCTGCGCAGCGTGTCACGTGCAAGAGTTGGAGACGGGGTCGAACCACCCGTGGGCTGAGGTTCGTAACCAGACGATCCGGCCTTTCACCGACTTGCTGCTCCACGACATGGGCTCGGGCCTCGCGGACAACATGGCAGCACCGGGATCTGGGGCTAGCGCAAGCGAGTGGCGGACGTCGCCGCTCTGGGGCATCGGCCTCAGCGCGGGCGTCAGCGACGGGCAAGAGGGTTATCTTCATGACGGTCGCGCCGGGACCCTCGAAGAGGCGATTCTGTGGCACGGAGGCGAGGGCGAGAACGCGAAGCAAGCGTTCCGCACTAGCTCTGCCTCAGACCGAGCTAAGCTGATCACCTTCTTGCGGTCGCTTTAATCTGCCGATCGCGTCGGTGTTTGCCCCGTGAGGTGGGCCGGGTGACCGGCTCAGCTTTGGCCCGATCAGAGGCTACGCCCGCGCAGCTGCGCAGCCGTTATGCTTTGACCAAGGTGAGACGCACCTCCTACTTGTTCCTGGCCATCTGTAGTCACGTCGCTGCGCAGGCGCCGACTAACTACTACAGCAGCGTCGTGACCGCCTCGTCCGCGCAGCTGCGGTCGACGCTGCACGCGCTGATAGACGATCACCAGCGGTACCCGTACACGTCTGGCGGCACCGATACGTGGGACATCCTGAAGGTCGCCGACGAGGACCCCGCCAATAGCGGGAGGATCCTCGACCTCTATAGAAACGCGTCCTATCCCAAGGCGAACGGCGGCAACTCTAATTACAACCGAGAGCACGTTTGGCCCAACAGCTACGGCTTCCCGGTCGACAGCGGCAGTAACTATCCCTACACGGACTGCCACAACCTGTTCTTGTGCGACATCGGCTACAACAGCCAGCGCGATCGGAGGCCGTTTGATGTTGGCGGCCCATCTTGGGTGGAGCTGACGACGGTCAGCAACGGCGGCCAAGGGGGCGGCAGCGGCGCCTATCCAGGCAACTCTAACTGGCGCACAACGAGCAACTCGCCTGGCGCCTTCGAGGTCTGGCAAGATCGCCGTGGAGACGTCGCGCGCGCGCTGTTCTATATGGATGTTCGGTATGAAGGCGGCGCGCACCAGAACGGTTCCGCTGAGCCAGACTTAATTTTGACGGATAACATCTCGTTGATCGCTGGCAGCGCGACGGGGAGCAACCTCTCGGTCGCATACATGGGCAAGCTCAGCGTCTTGTTGCAGTGGCACGCGCAGGACCCAGTAGACGCCAAAGAGATGGCGCGGACAGATCAGGTCTTTGCATATCAGGGCAATCGCAACCCGTTCGTGGATCACCCGGAGTGGGTCGACTGCGTCTTTCAGGGCCAGTGCAACACCTCAACGGCGACGCGGGAGCCGGAGGTTTGGATCAACGAGCTGCACTATCAGAACGTCGGCGCGGACCTTAATGAGTTCGTTGAGCTGGCGGGTCGCGCCGGGACGCGCCTCGATGGTTGGATGTTGGTGGCCTACGACGGCCTGACGGGACGCGCGTATGATCGTGTCGCGTTGCGCGGCGCGATCCCTGATCAGCAGAACGGCCGCGGCACGATGTCCTTCTCGTTCCCAGGGCTTCAAGACGGCGTCGACGGAGTCGCGATCGTGACGATGAACGGAGTCGTGCTGCAGTTCTTGAGCTATGGCGGGTCCTTCGTCGCGAGCAACGGGGCCTGCGATGGGCTCACCTCGCAAGACATCGGCGTCGCGGAGTCCGCGAGCACGCCGGCGGGGTTCTCGTTGCGGTTGTCGGGCGCCGGGACGTCTTACGCCCAGTTCGCTTGGCAGCCGCCCTTCCTGCAGACCGCCGGGGCTCCGAATTCCAGTCAGAGCTTCCCCTAGCTGCTTCCCTGGCTCGACTTACGATCCGACGGTTCCCGGCCGCAGCGAGCGCGTTGTGCGATCGCGCTGGCCGCCTTCGACCCGTTGAAATCTTACGTAGAGGTTCCGGTTGGGAGCAATATGTTCATTGAGCAGGGCTATGTACTCACTTTGTAGGTTCGGTCGAGGGGCTTCGAATTTGTTCAGGAGGAAGTCGAACAATCTGTGCGCTGGCCTCTTGCTGCTCGCGGCCGCGTGTAGCGGCGGCGGTGGTGGACCGAGCAGTCCTGAGATACCGGCGTCTATCCCGGCGGGCGCCGGCAGCGTGCTGATCGACATGGCGGGTACATGGTCGATCCAGGACACGTTGATCATAGACAGCAACGCACCGGCGCCGAACCCGCCGATCGATGGCACGCTGCTCCAGTTTGAGCCGGGCCGCATCGTCACCATTGGTGGATTTTCAGTCGACGCTGCGCTGTTGGAGAGCCTGGTCGGCTTGCCGCTCGAGAGCTACGTCAACCAGATCGACGCGTCTCGCGTGTTCTTCGCGGTGGCTGTCGATCGCCGGCCCTTGGGCGGGTCTCGCCAGGAGTCCGCGCTCGCTGGCGGCGCTATCGACAACAACACGATCTTGGTGGAGGCCTTCAACAGCGCGCAGTCTTCGTCGGATCCTGTGCCACTGTATACGCTGTCTCGATACCGGTTGGTTCGCGTCGCCGGCACGACCCTTTTGCAGCATCAGCCTGAAACCTGGACAGCGGATGACTTCTTGCGCGCGGTATTCGGAGACAGCGCTGGTGGCCACGCGCTGCTGGACCGTTGCCAGCTGCCGATCTCAGAGCAGGTCGCTGTCGCCGGCAGTGTGATACCACTGCTCGCGATAGAAGAGGGTTCCTCGGTTGTCGAACGGGATCACGACCAAGAAGTAGTTGGTCCCGTACACCAAGAACCCGAGCCGCTGGAACGCTAGGAAGCGCGCGTCTGTTTGCGGGAAGAGCGCAGCTAGCACGCCTCGCTTAGATTCATTCGCGCGGCGTTCAGCTGCTGCGACCATCGCGACGGTTACGTCTTCGTCTGCGGCTGAGCACACCCAATCGACGATGAAAGCTGATCCAGGGAACAGGAAGTCGCTGCGCGCGAACACGAACAGGCCCCGCAGCTGGTTCGTCGCGCGCTCACGACATTCATATAGCTCGTAATCGCGGTCGTGAGCGTCTGCGTAGCGCCAGTTTAGGTAGGCGCTGTCACGGACGATCGCGAGGCCGGCGTCGTCCTTGAGTCCTTCCCAGAGCGCGTCGGCGTCGGCCCCGAATCGATCGACGCGCGTGACCTCCAGCGCGGCGCTGAACGCGCGCTCCGCAAAGCCCTCTGGTGGCGCTTGGTGAAACAGGAAGTCCCAGTCGCGGATGTTCTCGTAGCGCAGGTAGCGCTGTCCGATCCGCCAGTTTGGGATCGGCCAGCCGTAGTGGAACCGCGCTTGTCCGGGCGCGGTGCCGCCGAACATCTCGTAGTGCTTTAGGCCGAGGTGTACGAACAGCCCAGGCCGAGGAGCTTTTTGACGGAACTCAGGATAGACCCACATGTCTAGCCCTTGGGCGGCGAGGAGGTCTTCTCCCTCCATGCGGACCCGGACCATCATGGACGTGTAGGCGCCGACCAAGCCCGCCTCTTTAGATTCGGCGATCGCGATCTGCGTACGCCCGATCGGGTTATCGCCGATCGGGGCGTCGCGGAACTTCCAGTACCAGTGCTCCAGGTCGCGAGACTGAGGGAAGATCTTGTTGTAGCCCTCGACGAGCGCGTGCTCGTCGCCTGGCTGGTAGGCGCGGATCGTGACCTCGTCGCTCATCTGATCAAGATCTTGAAGCAGTTTGTCATTGGCTACAACCCATCGGCGGAACCCTTCACTCAGAGGTTCGCGGTAGCTCGCCTCGCACGATGCGGTAGGCCTCCCAGTGACCCTTGCCGCGGCCGTGGACCAGCGAGCGATACATGTTGAGGCCGGTGATGCAGTTGTCGAATCGCGCGTAGTCTAGCTGGCTGGGGTAACGAGTCATCGCGGCGAGCTTCTCTGGCATGACCTCGCTGATGTCGAGGACGACGTCAGGCACCATCGCGTTCCAGACTTCGTAGCCGAGCGCGAGGCCGCGGAAGCCGGTCGCCGCTAGCGCCTGGTAGACGATGTGGTAGAGCGCGTGGTGATCTGGGTGACCCTCTCGCTCCCAGGGGAGGTAGACGATGTCAGGCCGAGTTTTCTCGAGCGCGGTGACCGCTTTTTCTAGCCCGAGTCTGAGATCATGCTCGTTGAGCTCGTGCCCATCAGGGAAGCCCCAGTAGTGGACGTCGTGTACGCCGATCTCGGCGAGGCCGTGCCGGGTCTCGTCTCGTCGCGTCGCGCTGAACTGCTCCGGATCGTGCTTGCTGTCAGGGTCTCCAGCTTGGCCGTCGGTCGCGACGATCACGCGCACGGGGTCTCCCTGCTTGCGGTGCAGGCACAGCGCGCCCCCAGGGCCGGCGATCTCGTCGTCAGGGTGCGGGACGAAGGCGAGCACTGCACCGCTCGGCATCGGCTCGAGCTTACGAGGCTCGGGCGGCGGCGGCGGCATGTCAGCGAACGGAGAAGCGGTCATGTAGTCATGGTCAGCGATTATGCCGTCACGGTCAAAGCGCATGTCGCGGCGGCGCATCCGCCCGGCATATCGGAGCGGCGCGCGATCGCTGTGGCGGCCAAGGAACGAGCGCTAGCGGGCGCGCGCAGCGCCGAAGGGCTCAACGCAGGTAGTTTGACAGGCAGGTGGGGGTGGTCTTACTCGCGGTCTCGTCGATGTGGACCTTGCCCTGCGGGCTCAGCGTGGTGGCCCCGCCTTGCACCGTGCTGCTTGAGACCAGCAGCCCCTTCTCGACGAGCGCGACGGCGTGCCCGTCCAGTTCTTCAGTGACCAAGGTGTGCCAGGCGACGTCCGCCTTCGCGGCGCGTTGCAGCAGCATGAGCATGGCGGCGTCGACCGTGTACTGGGTAAACCAGGGATCGTCGTCGCTCGCCACGACTACGTGGCGAGGCTCGCTGCGCTCTTCGAGCGGGCGGTCTGTTCGGACCGTGAGGCCCTCCGCAGCGCGCAAGGTGACCTGCCCAAGCTGGCTGCTCGCTTGCATCCGCTGGAAGTCGAGCAGCGCCTGGACGCGCTCCCAAACGGGCGTCAGCGGGCTGTCGACGACTTTCGTATAGGTCAGCTTGTTGGTCTGCGGAGCGATATCCTGGACAACGAGGTAGCCGAAGTTGACCGCGCTCAGCTTGGCGCGGCGGTAGCTGTTGATCCAAGCTTCGAGCTCACGGCAGTAATCTTCGTATCGCTGTCCGAACGGCGCGTGCGCGTGTGGGACGGAGAACAACAGCTCGTCGCGGTCTGCTGTCGTGAGGATCTGGGCCACATAGCCTGCCTGACCCCACCAACCGCTGAGCTTGTCCGCGTATTCCTCGACGGCGGCCAAGTCAGTCACGACAGCGAGGCGGCCCTCGGGCTCTAGGTGCGCTGGTGCGCCTTCGACAATCCGGCGCAGCACGGCTTCTCCGTCTGCGCCCCCGTCGCGGAAGGCGAGGCTCGAGCTAGGGCTCGGAACGAAGGGCGGGTTAGCGGTGATGGAGCCAAACCGTCGCCCGCTGACCGGCTCGTAGAGGTCCCCGGGCACGAACCTAGCGTTGCTGACGTCGTTCCAGGCGGCGTTGAAGCGGGCGAAGCGGAGCGCCCGCGGGTTGATGTCTACGCCGATGACTTGTTCGGCGTAGTTCGCGGCGACCAGGGCTTGCACACCGCTGCCCGTGCAGAGGTCGAGGTGGTGACCAGTCGCCGCGCGCGGCGCGACCATCGCGAGGCCGATGCTGTCGCGGCCAAGATACATGACTGGCTCCTCGTCGAGCTGGTCATCGCTGCGCACGTGGTAGCGGTGATCCGTTGCGATCAGCAGGGCTCCCACCGGGTAGACGTCGACCGTCGCCGAGCAGTCGCCATCGCGGCTCTGGATTAGGCCTAGCTCCAGCATCAGCGAGAATCGCTCAGATCCGAACAAAGAGCGGCATCGGTCTTCACCTAGACGCCCCCGCAGCAAGAACAAGCGGATGAGCTGGTCGAGCGCGTCGTCGCCGACCTTGAAGTGGTCGAGGTAGTGGAGGTCTGTCGGCTCAAGCTCTTGCGCGTGCTTGCCTAGCCGCGCGAGCACTCCCGCCGCGTTGTAGCCCGCGGTCTCGAAGAGCGCGCGGATGGTCGCTAGCGCTGGGCGCTCCGCGTCCTCGTCAGCGAACATGGCGAGCACGGGGTCGCCTTCGGCTCCCTTAGGGCGACGGGGAGCAGGCGCCGGCGCGCCCCGAGGCGGCTGGCTCGCGCTCAGCGGGAAGCGGAATGAGCTGGCGCGAAGCGGCGCCGCCCGACGACGAATCTCATCCAGCGCCGCACCCCGGAACCGTCCTGAGGGCGCCCCTTCAAGGGCTGCGTGCAGCTCGCGAACCGCGACCTTCAGCGCGTCCCCGTCGTCGCTAGACCCGCGCGGCAGCTCTGAATCCGGCAGGCCTGCGACGTGGTCTTCGTAGGTCCTCTCGCTCGCAGCGGCTTTGCTTATCCAGAATCCCTCCATCGCGAGGTGATCGATGTCGCAGGCGAGGAACGTGCGCAGCGCATCGGCTGGCGTCTCGACGATCGGTTCGCCGGCGACGTTGAAGCTCGTGTTGAGCAGCACTGGCTCACCGCCTCGGCGCGCGACGAGCTTATCGATGACGTCACTGAAGAAGGGGTTGTCTGCGGCGGTCACCGTTTGAACGCGTCCAGTGCCGTCGCAGTGGGTCACCGCGGGGATGCGCTCGTGTAACTGATCTCGAATCGGTGCGACCAGCAGCATGAAGGGCGACTTCACCGACAGCGAGAACACCTCTTCGGCGCGGCTCTCTGGCACGACCGGCGCGAACGGTCGATACGACTCGCGGTGCTTGACGCGCAGGTTGAGCACGTCGCGCATCCGGGCGAACGTGGGGTCAGCCAGGATAGAGCGGTGGCCTAGGGCGCGCGGTCCATATTCGGCGCCGCCTTCAAAGCGCGCGACGATCCGACCAGCGGCCAGCGCCTCTGCAGCTTGCTGCGCCGTCGCTTCGGGCGAGCGGCGTGCGATCTCGAGGTCGCCCTCGTGCGACTCGAGGGCCGCTTCAATCTCATGGTCGGCGTATCGTCGTCCAAGCCCGGCGTTGCGCAGCGGAACGCGGGGGGCGCCTGCTTTGCTCTGCGTGTCGCACGCCCACATCGCAGCGCCAGCCGCGATGCCCGAGTCGCCAGCTGCGGGAAAGGCGAAGAAGTCTTCCAGATTGAGCTCTCGGACCAAGCGATGGTTCGCGACTGAGTTGAGCGCGACTCCTCCGGCGAGGCAGAGCTTCTTTAGGCCGGTCTGTCGAATCGCGACCCCAACGATGTGCAGCATCGCGCGCTCGAGCTCGTTTTGAACCTTTGAGGCGAGCTCGATGAGGTGAGGCTGACGCCATCGGGGGCCGGACTCTTGAGCATGGGTCGCGTCGAGCGCTTCTAGCTCAAGCAAGATGTCGTAGGCCGCGATGTCGATGGAAAGCTGATCCTGCTGGCATCGTAGCCATTCGCCGAACATGTGGCCGCCGTTGCCGTACGGCGCTAGCCCCATGGTCTTGCCGGCCTCGGCGTGGCTCAACCCGCCGGCGACCGGCGTGATGAAGCCGATCCGCCTCGTGATCTCTTCGTACAGCATCCCGAGCGTGCCAAGGTCCGTAAGGCCCGCGTCGACCATCTCAGCGTGTAGCGGCGTGAGGCCGCTGCTGTTTGCGACGTAGAGCGAGTAAGACTCGGTCCGGCCCGATGAGTCGGTGCTTCCTGTCGCGTCGATGACGAGCACCAAGGCTTCGTCGAAGCCGCTGGGACCCCATGCTGAATATGCGTGGGCGAGGTGGTGGCTAGGTAGCTCCAGGACGCGTTCGCTCCCGAACATGTCACGCGCGAGCTCAGGGCCGTGGTCGACGCCTGGCGAATTGGCGGTGATGGTCGCCCACGCTGACGCGTCGACGTTGAGCGCCTTCATGCAGTAATCGATCGCGCGTTGCGGCAACGCGAGCTGGTAGCCGCTGCCGACTCGCTGGATGCCGGGGCTGTGCTTGACCCGGTCTAGCCGCTCTTCCTCGATCGCGACTAAGACCTCACCGCCTGCGACGACGGCGGCTGCGCGGTCGTGGCCGACGTTTATGCCTAGGTGCAATTCGGTCATCAGAGGTTTGCGTGTGAGCTGAAGCGGACGAGGTCGCGAGCCTCGCACGTTATCCCAGCGCAGTCAGTGAATTTTGATCAGGGCGTCACCGAGCGCGAAGCCGATGCGTGAGAACCAAATCGCGCTGCCGAGGTAGTGGTATCGGTGGTCAGACCCCGTGCGCTCCCACTCTTCGAATCGTTGCTTCCACTCGGGGTAGAGCTTCGCCGCGGCTTGGTCTTCTAGTTCGTCTGTGCGGACGGCGGCGACGCGATCGAGATCGCAGACCTCAAGCTGCGCTGTTTGGATCTCGAGCATCGCGCCCTTCGCCGAAGCGGCCCCGTTTTGACCCATTACGCCGATGACGAACGGCATCTGGGGGGCGCGGAGGTCTTTGCGGACGTCCGCGATCAAGTTGCGGAGGTTCTGCTCATATTCAAGCTCCGCGCCGCCGTATTGATCGTTCCATCCTTGGAACCACACGAAGCCGGCGAGCTGCATCGTGCGTCCTTTGAGCGCTGGGAACAGGCGGCCGGCGTCCTTCACCGTGGCTTGGATCTCGTCGATCATCAGGCGGTAGTCGCGCCCGTAGCCCGCTTCGATCTGCCCGCGCGTTGGCGGGGCGTCATCGCGATTACGCTTCTTGTTGTTGTTCGTCGTGCGCTTGATGGCGTCAGCGAGCTCTCTCTGCAGCGTGTTGTCGTCTGGAAGACCAGACGAAGGCGGGCGGAAGTCCTTCCTTAAAGAGCGGCCGCCCCAGGCGGTCTTGATCAAGAGCACCGGCTCTTCGAAGTGTTCACCGACGCGCAGGCCGAACGCGTACTCAAGGCCTGTCCGCCCCTTTGAGCCATAACCGAGCGTTAGCGGGCCCTTCCTGCTGAAGAACTTGATCCAGACGTCATCGCGCTGGATCCAAGTTTTGTTGTTGTCGTCGCGGAAGGGCGCGAAGAACGCGCGCGTCTTCTCATTGGTTGCTTGGTGTTCCCAGAGCTTGTTCTGGGCTTTGCCTTCCATGTTGGACTGGCCCGCGAGGACGATGACCTTGACCGGGGCGTTTTGGGCGGCCGGGGCTGTGATGAGCGCCGCCGCGACGAACGCTGCCGTGGCGAGACCGGAGAGGTGGAGCATGGCGTTGATGTTAGCCGCTGCGGCGGTCAGCGTCGGTGTTGTCGGCGTCGGGGCTCACCTCATTTTGGCGGCGCGCCACTCTTCGATGGATCGCTGCGCGATCGCGCGAAGGAAGGCCGCGTCCTCTGGCTCGATCCGCTCAAGTCCCGGGAGCCGGACGGTCTCCGGGTCGTGGTCGATCGGCTGGAGGCCGGAGATGGTCGCCTCGATGACCATCAGCGCGAGGTAAGACCCCGCGACGCTCGGGTGCTCTCGGTCACGCGCGTACATGTCGAGGTCAGGGCGCGCGGCGCGGGCGTTACGCCACGCTAAGCCGACTGGCGCTACTTCGACATCGAGGTCGGCTGCGACTTCTCGGTGAGCGGCGAGGATCTCGTCGAACGAGATCCAATCGAGCCGTTGGTATTCCCAGGCCATGAACAAGATGGGGCGCGCTCTGACCGCGCGGACGGCGTCTACGAATCTCTCGGCGTATTTACGGAAGGCGGCGACTGTGGTCTCCGGTATGTCTTCTTGCAGGATGACGACGTCCCAACCGCCGTCGGCGATGCGCTTGGGCGCTTTGGTGCGTTCCCACATGACTTGCAGGGACGCGCCGCCGCGCACCACGCAGTCGGTCGCATAACCAAGCGGCGGGGACGCCTCGTCGGAGAGCGTCTCAAGCTGGCGCCAAAGCCCGCCGCGCCAGAAGGTGAAGCTGTTGCCGATGAAGAGCGCGCTGGTCGACCCCGCCCGCTTCGACGTTTGAGTTGGCGCTGATTCGAGCTGCGGCTCTTCCACAGAAGCGCAGCCGAGTAAGAGCGCGCAGAGCAAGAGCGAGGGAGTGCGCATGGTTCGCATCATGCCGTTGGGATCGCGCGCGAGCCAAGTTTGTTGAGCAATCGCCGCCGCTCGACGACCTTAGTCTGGGTGCGAGCAGGGCGGCTTGGATCAGAGCTGCTACCGGAGGTCTTCGCGCGAAAGCGTCATCGAGACCTGGCTCGTTTGCTCGCCGGCCTTGACGGTGAAGGTGCGGTGTGATGTGTCTGACAGCTCGCGCCAGGATGCTCCTTGGACCTCCCAATCAATGCGGTAGTTACCAGGCTCTGCTACGAAGAAGGTCACGTCGCCGTTTGGATCGAGCGGCTCGACCTTCGACCAGAGCCAAGCGGTCTGGCCGGGGTCATACGACCGCGCTCGCGCGCCGACGAAGATGTCCGCTTCGACCTCGGCGCCGGACGGCGCCGTGTTGACGTTAGAGATGCTCGGGTAGAGGCGCTCGGATGCCGCGAGCGCTCCCTCGGGGATGTCGACGTGCAGGTGCACCTTTAAACCAGCTTCCAGACGAACGCGCGTGTCGCCTGTGACCCCATATACGAAGCGTGTCGCGTGGCCAGGCGCAGCGACCAAGAGCTCGCAGGGGGTCTGCGGCACGAGCAGGCGCACGCGTCCCATTTTGGTCGGCAGCGCGTGGCGTCCGGCGTCCCCGTGGGATGATGGGTTGATGACGACGAAAGCCTCGCCGACGACCTGCCCGTCGGCGCCGATGACCACGACGTCGATCGCTTTGACGTCGGCGCCGACCTCTTTCGACGGCAGAGTAACGGCCTCATCCCCGATGATGTCGACCCCCTCCACTAGCGCGAGCGTCTCGTTTGAGCCGATGGCGCGGATCGCGAAGTCGTAGCTCCCAGGCGGGATCGCGTGCCACACGACGTTGCCGTCTTTGAGCTCGCGGCGCTCAACGAAGCCATCGACAGCGCCGGTGCTGCGGTTCGTGCGGGTGAAGACCGCTTGCTCTAGGGTCATCTCGCCGGCGAACGTAACGTGCATGACGGCGGCCCCGACGCGCGGCAGCACGTAGCGAACGTTCGTCGCGTTTCGTTGGACGGCGACTCGGTCGCCGCGATTCCGCCCTTTACTCGCGCTCACGATGAGCTGCTCCACGAGCGTGTGCGCGCGCACCTCGAAGGCACCCTGTGCGTCCGACGTGTGGCTGTGCTTGCTGAACGAGAGCAGCTGGTAAGAGATGCCCTCAGGGTCCCCGTAGCTGATGCTGATGCGCGCGTCTGCGACGGGATCGCCGAGTTCGTCGACGATCCATCCAGAGACCAGCAACGGCGGCGCGCGCAGCACGACGTCGCCGAGCTGGTTGCGTCCGGGCGTGAGGTCCAGGTCGTTCAGCACCAGCCAAGATTGCTCGTTGATCCGCGGGATGGTGCGCTCGAAGCGGATCGCGCGGGGGGCGTCCGGGTCGTCGGTGATCGGGGGGGCCGGCACCTCGAAGAAGCCATCGGCTGATGTCTCGAAGTATTGCGCGTAGCCGCCTGGCTTCGTCTGCACGTTCACCGCGTGCCAGTAGCCTGCTTGAGGCTCGCCTTGCTCGTTGACCAGCCTGCCGCTGAGGGTGGGCTGCCGCGTGGCGATGAGCTTATGTGTCACCCGCTGCCCCCATTCTGTTGGGCCTGCGAACTCGGTCGCGCCACGCAGCTCCGCTGAGCTCAGCTCGACCCGGAAATGTAGACCTAACGCGACGTGGCTAAGCTCCAAGAGGTTGTCGTTTAGCTGAACACCGGCGCTCTTACTCTGTGTCTCCGTTTGGATCGACAGGGTGGCGTAGACGCTTTCGGTCAGGTCTTCATGCGCAGCGCCGTTTTGATCAACGACCTCGACGAGGACCGTGCCGTGAGCGGGGAGGCGCAGTTCGACCGGCGCGGCTGGGATGGCGTCGAGTTGGACTGGCGCCCAGACGGGCTTGAAGCTAGCGACCTTCGCCACCAACGCTACGCTGCCCCCCCATTCTGATCGGATGTGGCGCTGCACGTGATGGTAGGTCGCGAGGCCGTTCGGGTCCGTGATCGGACCGCGGGCGTGAGTACGCAGTGCGTCGACGTCAGCATCATCGCACACGTCTAAGTGGATGCCGGCGACAGGTTGGCCTCGGGAGTCGATCACGCGCGCTCGGATCGTCAGGTCGGTCTGCAGCGTCACGGTCAAGGTGTCGCGGAAGCTCTCATCACTTACGAAGCCTTCGCCCCATTGCTCGCCTTTGCGCGCGTACACCATGAAATAAGACTTTGGCTGAGCGATCATGATCCGGGCCTCGCCGAGCGCGTCAGACTGGGTCAGTTCGCTCGCCCAGGCCTCTTGCTCAAAGAAGAAGCGCTGCTTTGGCGTCAACACGCCGCGGGGTCGGCCTACCGCGAGCTCTGCGCCTTCGACCGGGTTTCCTGCGGTGTCGACGACCAACACAGCGAGCCCGTTTTGTTCACGCGGTTGACTTGCGCTGCTGGCGTCGCGACGTTCGAGAGCCTCTGCGCTCGGGGCGCCGCTGGCGTCGCTGAGGTCGCCTTCCGATCGCGCAGCAGCGGAGGCCGCGTCGGTCGTCGTGCTCATTGCTGGGCCGTCGTAGGACGAGGTCCAGAGCCAGACGACGAACACCGCGGCGAGCGCGACGAGCAGTGAGATGCGAGCAGCTTGGTGTTGGTTTCGATTCATGGCAGGGTGGCTGCTGAAGAGGTGGCGGTCGTACGAGTTGGAACGTCACACGTGGTTGATGCCCGGCTCTATCGAGCGAATAAATCCGGCGCGCTCGATCACGGTCTCGTCATGGTCAAGATCACGTTATTCGCGGGCATCTCCCGGACCTGCGGCGTTTCGAGCCCGGCGCGCGCGGCGATCGCGGTTAGCTCTTTGAGCCGACGAACACCGTAGGCTGGATCGCGCGCCCTTAGCTCTTCGTCGAATGAGCGGTTGCCTAGGGGGTCCGAGGCGGAGGACAAGAAAACGGGGCCGTACACGAGCAGCGAGCCGCCGCGCTTGAGGTGCGTTGCCGCGCCATGGAACAGCGCTTCGGTGGTCTCAATTGGCGTGATGTGCATGAGGTTGCTGGTGAAGACGGCGTCGAAGGAGTCTCGCTCGAACGGCCAGGGATCGCCGAGCGCCAGCTGTCGAGGATGTCCTAGGTTCGGTAGGTCTGCATGTTTCACCCAGGCTTCGATCGAGGTTAGCGCCTCCGCATCTCGCTCAGACGTTATCCACTGCCAGTGCTTCAGATGGAGGGCGGCGAGGGCTGCGTGTTCGCCCGTCCCCGCGGCGACCTCGAGGCACTTGCCGCGCGGCGGAAGCAGCTCGACTAGCGCATCGACGATGTCTTGACGGTTTCGACCTGCGGAAGGCGAATAACGGCGTCCGTCTTCGCCGACTTTGAGGGGCTCGAGGCGGACGGGAGGCTCTCCGGGCATGGCTCCATAAGAGCGTCGCTTGGATAGATGACAACGCGCCGTTCGCGACTCTGTGCCGTATCTCTCGTCCGTCAGCGCGACCGTTGCTTTAGGCAGTCGCGGTCGGGCGGGTCGCCAGTATTGAGGCCTGCGGAGGTAGCGCCCTTCGGGGCGCGCTTGCTCGCTCGTGTCAGCGCGCGATCAGCTCGAACCCTTCGAAGCCGAGCCGCTTGCGCGGCACGAAGCGATACACCTGCTCAAGGGCCGTGAGCATCAACGGACCGCTTTGGTAGTCATCACGGAGGCATTCGCGTGAGGCCTCGCCCATCAGCAAACGGACGCCGAGGTAGATCGATGGCATCGCCTTGGTCATTGCCTCTACCTGCCCTTGCACCTGGCTCTTCGGTGCGGCGGCGAACTCTTCTAGGCGGATGCTAGCGGTCGTCGGCGCGAAGACGCGCACAGCCGCTAGCTCGTCGACGAATGTGTCTGGTCCGGGGACCGGGTCTTCGCAGTAGAGCAGTAAGCAGCGGTCTTCGCCGCCGACTTGTTTGAGTCCTGCGATGAAGCTCTTGTAGCGTTCGCCTTCACTATCATGCCGCCAGGCAAACGCAGCGTTGAAGGCGAGCGTGCCGAGCGCGATGAGGGTCAGGGTGCGCAGCGGCAGCATGCGCGCCGCGAGCAGCGCCATGGGCGCCGTCAGCGTTGCGAGATAGGCGCCGTGCTCGCTGACGCCCAAGATTAGCGCGGACAGCGCGATGTAGGGCAATGAGCCGAGCAGCAACGCGGCGGCGGCCGCGCGGCCGGGCCGCTTCGTCAGCGCCCATAAGGTGATCAGCGAAAGCGGGGTGAAGGGCAGCAAGAACTCGCGCCACGCGGTCTTCGGCATTAGCTCTGCGAGGGCCTTTACGAGCTCCATCCCCCGGGGGAGCGCGTCGAGCGCGTCGAGCGCGGAGCCGACGGACCAGCCGAGGCTTTGCCAAAGCGCCGTCCCAGCGATGAAGAGCGCCGCGTGCGCCGCCACCGCCGCGAGGCTCTCCGTGAGCTTGCGCCACACCGCGCGGTCTGGACGCGCCGCCCAGTGGCACAGCGAGAACAGGCCGCTGGCGAAGATTCCCATGGAGTGCAGCTGTGTCGCGATCCCTGCGACCGCGCCCATGGCCAACGCCCAGCGGTAGCCGCCGCGCCGCATCCAGACGCACGCCAGCCAGAACGCGAAGGTCACCGAGGGCAGGAAGACGCCGTGGAACTCGACCAACGTCGCGAAGAACAGCACGGGAAAGCAGCCGCCAAACAAGGTCGCAGCGACGAGCGCTTGGCGGCGGGTTAGCTGAGCGACGCGACTGCTCAAGAAGACCAAGCCCACGGCCAACGCTGAGTTGATCCCGTTGAGCATTGTGACGCTACGATGCGGCAGCATCCCGAGCGGCTCGCCGATCCAGCGGTGGAAAGCGTGCATGACCGGCACCGAAAGGTGGTGCCTGCCGAAGTCCATCTCACCGGTCTGTAGCAACTCAAGGATTCGGTGGCCGTCGTTGTGATGCAGCGTCGTCTGACCCAGACCGACGTAGATCAACGCAGCGACGAAGGTGACGAGCGCCGCCATCGCGCGGTCACCGAACATCGGATGCGTTGCTGTGCCTCTCGTCTGGGTCATTTCGCATGCGCAACCGTAGCGAGCGCGCTTGACCAGCGCGAACCTGCGCGATTTCATGCAGGCCAGGATTCGCCTAGGAGACCACATGAACACCTTCGTACGCTGCTTAGCCCTCTCCTCGCTGGTCGCCGTGATGAGCGGTTGCGGGCACCAGGATCCGCAGCAGGCGCTGATCGGTTCGTGGGGGGTAGACGTCACGGCCGTCGAAGACGCGGGGGCTTCGCTGAACGGCGAGATGGCCAAGCGCATGTACGCGAAGAGGCTCGAGGCGATGCGCGCCATCCGTTTGACGTTCGGCGCGGGCGGCGAGTTTGAGTGCGTCGGGTTCCCGCCGTTTACGGGCGGCACGTACAGCGTGGACCAAGTCGAAGGGCGCGCGGCGAAGGTCACGATTGTCGACCGCAGTCAGCCGCCGATGACCTTCGCCGTCGAGCTACTCAGCGCCGATCAGATGAGCATGACCAGCGATGACAAGGTGCTCAGCTTCAACCTTTTGCGCAGGTAGAGCCGGATCGGAGCAGCTCTATCGGCTGCGGATCGCGTCGATTTGCGCCGGGGTGAGCTGGCAGCTCTCACCGCCTAGAACTTCCGAGATCGAGGCGCCGTCAGCTCGGCGTTGGTGGCCCCACTCCCACACGGTGCGGCCTTCAGCATCGACCTCGAACACCCGTCCTGGCTGCGGCTCCAGGATCAACAAGTTGCCGTCGTCGAGCCTTTGTGTCTTCCCGCCGTGCTGGGAATAGAACCTGCGCTCGTGCTCAGTGCTTGGCTCAGCGGTCGGATAGATCAGGCGGCGCTCGCCGTCCGCAGGACGGAGCGCCCAGATCCTGCTGCCGCCAAGGAAGTCGCCTTCTTGAGACCCGTCGTCGTTGTTGTCGTAGACCGAGATCCACCCGCCGCCGATCCAGTCTGGGTCGTGTTGCATTAGAAACGGCTCGTGCGCAGACCACTTCACTTGGCGCGTGTCGGGGTCCACGACGATCACGGTGTCGATGTTGCGTAGCGACACCAGCAGGTCGCCGGCCTCAAACATCGGGTATTGCCCCGCTATCGCCGCTGGTAGGGGCTCGACGTCGTTCATGTGCAGCACGTCACCGTCACGGAGCACGCCCACGCGCCAGATACGCTCTTGGATCTGGGCGTCGAACAGCACTTCGAGCATGCTCAGCTCTTGCAGCACTTCGCCGCCGGCGGACACCTTCAGCGCATAGTCCTCTACTAGCGGCAGCGCGAGCCCTTTAAAGCGGCCTTTGCGCTGCGCTTCGCTCTCGATCCAGCGCATGCCGCAGACCCAGAAGTCGCCGCGCTCGTCGCGGGTCACCGAGTGATGCGTCCGACGGTCTAAGGTCCAGACGACCTCTCCAGCGGCGTTCATCCGGACGAGGCCCATGAACTCTACGTTGAAGACCACGTCACCGTCGTCAAACAAGTAGGCCCCGTGGATGTAGTTAGTCTTGTCGTTGAAGGCGCCGCTAAGAGAGTCTCGGTGCGGCGAGCTCGGCCAGATCTCTGCTGGGTTGACGCGCCAATGGTGGAGCTTCTCGCCGTCGCGGTTGATCAGCCTTAGGCCTGGGAGGTCTTCATCGTCGGGCCAGAAAGTGGTCACCAGGATGACGTCATCCTTCTTTGCGCCGCTGTACTGCTTGGACCCCTCCAAGTCGTGTCGCGCCGGGTGGACGTGGTGCAGCGACAGGTCTACGTCTGTATCGACCCGCTGGGCTTCGGCGAGCGCGTTGCTGACGAGGCCATTGGGGAACCAGTCGTAGCGCGCGGCGAGCAGGCCGTAGAGGCAGGCGAAGAAGGCCACCGAGAGGAAGAACGCGACGCGTGGCATCAGGTCCTTGGAGGATTGATCCGGATCAGTCATCTGCAGAAGAGTCTAACGGCGCGGCTGGCAGTACCGCGACCTCCTGTGGTCGCCCCTTGTGGTCTGCGGCGCGCGGCGGCCACCTTCGTGATTGGATGCTGCGTGGCCGCGATGAAGTGTTAGAAATCGTTCTCTGTCGCAGTCTGTCATCGACCTCTGCTCGATTGTTCGCATGTTTAAGCACGACCCTGACGATCCAGTTTGTTGGGACCAGCCTGTCTTCGTGATCAGCGCGGGGCGCTCCGGGTCCACACATTTGACGAACATCCTCTCGTCTCATCCGGACCTCGCGATGACGCACGAGTCGAACATCGCGCACTTTATCCAGCTCGCGAGCTACCTCTCGTCGATGCCGCTTGATGAAGAGCGAGAGGTCGCCGGCCTTCGCCTGCGCGGGTTGATCCCTGAGCGCTATTCAGGCGTCTTCGCGGAGGCGTGCCTGGGCGGGCTTACGGGCGCGTGGCAGGACTTCTATCGCCGCCAGTTCGCTGACAAGCCCTTCCGTCGCTGGGGCGATAAGTTTCAATTTCCTGAGGTGGTCCCCGAGCTAGCGCGGCTGTTCCCGAGGGCGAAGTGGTTCCACATCGTCCGTGACGGTCGCGACGTCGTCTGCTCGGCGTTACGCCATCACCTGCGCGAGGGAGAGGCCCGCGGCCCTGGCTACACCCTGATGACGTTTGAGCAGCATTGCGAGTATTGGGCTAGGTTGAATCGACAGCTGCGCGATGGGTTGAGCGGGGTGTCGGATTACATGGTGGTCCGTTACGAGGAGTTGATCGCTGACGAGGCCGCGCTCGTGCCACGGCTGATGAGCTTCGCGGAGCTCGAGCCCTCTGAGAAGGTCGACCACTTCCTCCAAGAGGGCAGCAAGAAGGTCTTTGAGTCTCACGGCACGAGCAATAACCCGGCGGCTTCTATAGGGCGCTGGCGCGGCGAGATTAATGGTGAGCAGCTAGAGACGCTGATGCGCATCCAGGGCTCGTTGCTTGAGGAGTTTGGTTACTAGCTTAGGCTGCGCGGGTGACGTCGCTTGAGCGCCTAGCAACGCCCGGGGTAACATTCGGCGCTCGTGGCTTTCGATGCATCAGCGACACCGACGACAGCGGGCTCACGCCGCCCGCTTTTAGTCACCACTTGGCTGCTGGTCGCGCTCGGGGTGACGTTGTTGGCGATCCTGTCGCAGCAGGTTGAGCGCACCCCCGATGAACTCAACTATCAGCTCTCTGGCCGGAGGCTCGTGGCTGGAGCGCCACCGGATCGTCTAGAGGACCGGTTCCAAGGCCCGCTGATCTTTCTGGGGACGCAGCTTAGCGACGCAGGCGGCAAGCTCACAGACGACGCGACGTTGCGGCGCGCGCGGCTCGGGATGCTCGTCTTCCCAGCGCTCTTGCTCGTGGTGCTAGCTTTTTGGACGCGCGCGGCCCTCGGCCCTAAGGCCGGCGCCCTCGCCGCGGCCCTCGGCGCGATGAACCCGAGCATGTTGGCTTATGGTCCCCTGCTCTCATCCGACGTCGCCTTTACCGCGCTCACGATGCTCGCTTCTTGCGCAACTTGGCGTTGGTTGCAGCGACCGAGCGTTTTGAGGTTGCTCGCGATGGGGGTAGCGCTCGGCGGATTAGTCGCGACGAAATACACCGCCGCCTTGACAGTCATAGGGCTCACGATCGTCGTGTTGGTCCACGTCGGCTTTGGCTTTGACGCGTGGCTGCTGCGAAGCGGCAGTGAGCGTCGGCCGCTACTCAGGCGCTTCCTCGGCGCGTTAATCGCGCTTGTGGTCGTCGGCGCGGTCGCGCTGATGACCTTGTACTCGGCGTATTTGTTCACCGTGGCGCCGCTCTCGACCGCCGCGCTGGGCGGGCTGCAGTCAGATTTGATGCGGGCCGTGAGCGCCTTCCCAGGCGGCGGCGCGCTCCTCCAATGTTTGCCCGAGACGATGATCCTCGGCGTCGACTTTCAGCTAGGGGCGGTTGGCGAGCAGGCGAGCGGCGTGTTCGGCGACCTCCGCGGGAATCACTGGGCGTATTACCCGCTGACGCTCCTGTTTAAGGTGCCGGAATCTCTGTTGGTGTTGGCGATGCTGGCGGTGCTCTCTGGGCGCGTCGCGGAGCGTCCGCGGGGCTTTTGGTCGATGGTGCTGGCGCCAGCGTTGCTCGTGCTCGGCTATTGCTCGGCGACGCGCGCGCTCCAGATGGGCGTCCGCTACGTTCTACCTATGGTGCCGGCGCTCGTGATGCTCGCGTCCGCGTTTGCCTCGCGTCGCTCCTGGTGGATCTCGAACGTCATCGTCGTGATTTTGATTGCGCCGTCTGCGTGGCAGGTCGGCGCTGGTTGGCCGCACTTTGTCGGCTACTTCAACGAGCTCGGCGGTGGCCAGAAGAACGGCTTTCGCCTGGTCGCCAACGGGAACTGTGCTTGGGGCCAAGAGCGCGAGTCTGGGCAGGCTGCGCTGCGCGCGCGCCACGCGGACTTGGAGGTCTTGAGCGCCGCGTCGAGCCCGCGCTTCGGCAAACTCGCCGTGTGGTGGGCTGATCTAAAGGCGCCGGACCCGCGGTCCCCGGGGCGTTGCTACCACTGGCTGACCCGCTTCGACCCGATTGATCACGCTGGCGCTGCATGGCTCGTGTTCGACGTAGAGCCAGACGATTTTGAGCGCTTTGCGCGCGCCGGAGATAGCCGCGCTGCGGTTGACTTAGCGATGGCATGGATGCGTGACGGGAACTTCGAGGAGGCGCGCTCGGCGCTGTCGTTAGCGGGGCGCTCGGACCCTGCGGCTGGCCAAGCTCAGGCGTGGGCGGATCAGCTGGAAGCCGCTGGCGACAATGGCGCAGCACGAGACATGATCGCCAAGCTGTTGCTGCAGGGGGGGCATCCGGAGCTCGCGTTGGGGCTGATGGACCGTAGCCGTCGGACGAACGCGTTCGATGTGGCGCTGTGTCTTTGGACGCTAGGTCGGCAGCTAGAGGCGATCGATCACTTAGATCGAGCGGGCTCGGACGGCTCCCGGACGACGATCGAGGTACTGTTACTAGCGGAGAGCCTCGTTGACGGCGGGGACTCGTACGCTCCTGACCCAGCGCGCGCGCTTGAATATATGCAAAAGCACACCGAGCTAGGCCGCGCCCCATCTGCAGGGGCGCCAGGCGCTGATCCATGGCGAAAGATGCGGGTTAGAGTTGAAGCCGCGGTCGCGCGAGAGCGCGCGTTGGAGGGCTTGAGATGAGCGAAGTCGCGTCAGACGGACAGAAGGTCATCGTCGTGATGCCCGCCTACAACGCCGAGCAGACGCTCGAGCAGACGCTTCGCGACTTGCCTGATGAATCATACGATGAGGTCCTCGTCGGCGATGACTGCAGCAAGGATGGCACGGTCGCGCTCGCCAAACGGCTAGGGCTGTCGGTGTTGGTTACCCCGAAGAACCTCGGCTACGGCGGCAACCAAAAGATGCTCTATCGCGAGGCGTTGGCGCGTGGCGCCGACATCGTGGTGATGCTGCACCCGGACTATCAGTACGATCCAAAGCTGGTGCCGCACTACGTCGGGTTTTTGCGCGAGGGCGTCTGCGACGTGATCTTGGGTAACCGCATTCGATCGCGCCGAGAGGCGCTCAAGGGCGGCATGCCGGCGTGGAAGTACCTCTCCAACCGGATGCTGACGATCCTGCTGAACCTCGTCTACGGCACAAACCTAGGCGAGTTCCACTCGGGGTTCCGCGCCTATCGGCGCGCGGTGCTAGAGAAGGTCGACTTTGAATCTGACAGCGACGCGTTCGGGTTTGATGCGCAGTTCTTGGCGCAGGCGATTCGGCACGGCTTCGTCGTCGCCGACGGGCCGATGCCGGTCAAATACTTCAAGGAGGCATCTTCGATCGCCTTCTTGCCGTCTGTGCGCTACGGCCTCATCAACCTGAAGGCCGCCGCGATGTTCGCCCTGAGCCGGGTGGGTGTGCCTTTCCGAATGTTCCGGCCACGCGCGGAGTGAGCGCCGAGATGGAGCGATCGCGACCAACAGGCAGCGGCAGACCGCGCGGATCAAGGCTCGCGCTGAAGCTCGCGTTAGTCTGCGGGGTGTTGGCGTCTAGCCTGCTGTTAGTCGAGTTGACGCTACACGCGCTCGGGGTCCCGAGCCTCAGGCGTGAGTTCGTGAGCGCGACGTTTGACGGCGAGCTGTTCGTCGAAGACCCCGAACGCTTCTGGCGGCTGAGCCCGACGTGCGAGAAGTTCCAGGTCAATGAGGTCGGCTTGCGCGGCTGGTGGCCCGAGGGTCCTGCTCCAGATGGTGAGTTGCGGATCTTGTGTGTGGGCGACTCTTGCACGTTCGGCACGGGCGTGCGCTATGACGAGACCTACGGCGTGGTCTTGGCGCGTACGCTGAGCAACAGCGCGCTCGACTTCAAGGCGCGGTCCGTGCTGTTGGCGCTGCCTGGCTACTCGACTTATCAAGACTTGGTCTTGCTGCGGCAGCGCGTCGACGAGCTCCAGCCGGACCTCGTCGTGCTCTACTGCGGCGCTTGGAATGACTACCTGCCGGCGTGGCTGCGGACAGACGCTGACTGGGGAGCGGTGGCCAAGAGCGGTGTCGTCTCTCGCCTCGCCGAGCTAGGCAAGCGCGCGATGTGGTCGAATCAGCACGGTGACCCTGCGAAGCTCGTAGATGACTACCGTGACGGCGTCGCGCCGCCTCTGCTGCGGGTGCCGCTCGATGACTATCGAGATAATTTGCGGGCGTTGATCGCGGCGGTTGAAGCAGCGGGCGCGCAGCCGGTCTTGGTCTCGCCGGCGTTTCCAAAGGCGACGTTGGCGCGCTTTTCGATGAGCAGACGCTACCTGCAAGCGACGCGCGCGGTCGCCGCTGACACGGGCGTATTGAGCGTCGACGGAACCGCTGCCATCGACGCGTTCGAGGCGGACCAACAGCTCCGCGACGGGCCTACCGCCAGCGAGCTTTCGTTCACAGATTGGATTCATCCGTCAGGGATCGGTCACGGCCTGATCGCGAGCGCTATCTCCGCCAAGCTTGAGTCAATCGGGTGGCCGGCGCGTCGTGCGGATCAGCCGCCGGCGTTGGCGCGCCCCGTGGTTAGCTGTGCGGTAGAGGGCGGCGTTGCCAGCGTGGCGTGGGCACCTGTCGCGGGCGCAGAGGGCTATTGGATCTACTTCGAGGAGCTCGCCAGCGGAAAAATCGGCGCGATCGATTGCGGCGCGAAGACGTCGCTTCAGGTGCCGGTGTCGGATGAAGGGGCGTTCAAGTTCTGCGTGCAGGCGCAGCGTTGGGGCGCTCAGAGCCGGTGCTCAGCGGCGCTCGTAGTCGGCGGCTAAGTCAGCCGACTACGCCTTGGATCACGTCACCGTGCACGTCAGTGAGCCTCATGTCGCGGCCGCCATAACGGTATGTCAGGCTCTCGTGGTCAAGGCCGAGCAGGTGCAGGACGGTCGCCCACATGTCGTAGACGTCGCAGACGCCGTCGACGGCGCGGTAGCCCAGCTCATCGGTCGCGCCGTGCGCGGTGCCAGCCCGGCAGCCGCCTCCCGCGAAGAAGACGCTGAAGCCGAACGGGTTGTGATCGCGGCCGTTAGATCCCTGTGAGAACGGGGTTCGGCCGAACTCGCCGGCCCAGACGATCAGCGTCTCGTCGAGCAGGCCGCGGCGTCGGAGGTCTTTGATCAGCGCTGCGATCGGCTGGTCGACTTGCCAGGCCATCGCCTCGTGTCCGCGCTGCAAGTCGCTGTGCTGGTCCCACGGGTTAGCGGCGCCGCCGGCGCCGATGTTCTTGGTGATGCAGCTAAGTTCGATGAAGCGAACGCCACGCTCGACCAAGCGCCGCGCGAGCAGGCATTGACGCGCGTAGGCGGCTTTCGACGGCTCTGGGTCATCCATGCCGTAGAGCTCGCGGACCTCTGCAGTTTCGTTCGAGAGGTCGCACAGCTCAGGGACCGCGGCCTGCATGCGGCTCGCGACTTCATAGTTGCGGATCGCGGCGTCGAGCTGTCGGTCGGGCTGTTCACTCGCGAAGCGTCCGTCGAGCGACTCGATCAGGTCGAGGTGGCGCGTTTGCGCGCCGCGTCCGAGCGCTGGCTCGATGTTGCGCACCGCCGGGTCGCGGTCGGCGATCAAGACGCTGCCTTGGTGGTGCGCTGGTAGGAAACCGCTGCTGAAAAGTCCGACGCCCCCGTGCGGCGGCACCGCGCCGCCTGACTGGAGGACGACGTAGCCTGGCAGGTTCTGATTTTGGCTGCCGAGGCCGTAGTGGACCCAGGCACCAGCGCTCGGGTGGCCGATGAAGGGGAAACCTGTGTGCATCAGGAAGTTGCCCTGCGCGTGTTCGCTGAACGGGCTAGTCATCGAGCGGATGACGGCGAGCTCGTCGGCGACCGTCGCGATCTGCGGGAACATGGAGCTGACAGGCAGCCCTGACTCGCCGTGGCGCGCGAACGAGAACGGCGACGCCATCACCTTGCCGTTGTTGTTGAATTGGGTGCGCTCGATGGTGACAGGCATCGGCTCCCCGTGCAGCTGCTTCAGCTTCGGCTTCGGGTCGAAAGAGTCGACGTGAGAGACGCCGCCCGACATGTAGCAGAAGATGACGTTGCGGGCGCGCTTGGGTCGAGGTGGCGTCCTGGCCGCGCGGCCGAACAACGCGTCGAACGCGATCGCGCCGAAGCCGATCGAGGACCGCCTTATCAGGTCGCGGCGCGAGATCTGGTTAAAGAGGTGTCTCATCGCAGGAACCGGAATTCTTTCACGTTAAACAGTGCGTGCGCGAGCAGCGTCCAAGGTCCGCGCTCGGTCCTCTCTTCTTTTTGGAGCGCGGCTTGGGCCTCGAGGCCTGCGAGCTCGGCTTCGAGCTCCAAGACCTGTCGTCGCGCGGCGCCGGTCAGGCTCATTAAGGCGCGCTCTCGGCTGATGAACGGCTGCCCTGCGGCCGACGCGGCGAGCTCTTCCGCGCTCAGCGCGCGGTCATAGAGGCGCGCCGCGGAGACGCGACCGCGCAGCGCGCGGCCGTTTGGTTGGTCGCCATGGCGGAGCCCTATCAAGACCTGCGCAGCGCCAGCTTCGAACTGCGCCGACCCGGTCTTGTATGGACGCCCGTAGGGCTCGCCCTCGCGGTAGAGCGTGATGTTGCCGCGTCCATCGTAGACAGCAGCGAGGTGGATCGGCTGGTCGGCGGCGAGGCGCTCCGCAGGCCCGCCGACGTCGTCGGTGCGGTTAAAGTTGTCTGATCCAGCGATCCACTTCGCGCGCTGGCGCTCGCCGTAGACAAGCGCATCGAAGACGCCGCCGTCTAAGTTTTGAACCGTTATGACGCCGCCGCCGCTTTGGTCGAGGTCGTCGAGCTTTACCCACGCCTCCATGGTTTTGGCCGACAACCTCTGCTGCAGCGGCGACGTCGCTAGCCAGCCGCGTCCGTCTAGCACGAGGCCCTGCTCGTCGATGCGCGCGGTGCCGCGGAGCGCGCCATTCAGTCCGCCGATCTGATCTTTAAGGCCGGTGCGGAAGTCCCACGCGGCGAGCGGCGCTGGACCAGGCCGCGCGTTACCAGCCTTAAGCAGCGCAGCGCGCGTCGGCTCAAGCAGCGCATCGCGGCGGTCGCGGAGGTCTCTGATCGCGCGGGTGGTGACGCCGTACGTCTCGGCCTGGGTCGCTGCGGCGGACTTTGTTGCTCTGAGGTACGCGAGCAGGTCTTCGCGCTCTTCGTCGCTTGGGCGGCGTCCGGTCGCGGCTTCGAACATGGCAGCCGCGCGGGCTCCGTCTTCGGTGATCTCCTTGGTCGCGTCTGCCCATCGCTCGGCGAGCCGCCACAGGAGCGGGTCGTTGAGCAGCGCGAGGGATTGGGCGGGGACGTTCGTCACTAAGCGCGCGCCGACCGGCGCGAACGGCGTCGGCGCGTCGAAGGTCTGCAAGAGCTGGTCGAGGTCATTCCGCTTGCTGCGGACGTAGACGCTGCGTCGCGGCGAGCCGCTGTTGGCGCCGAATGGCGGGCCGTAACGGTCTTCGGAGAGCGCCCCCGTGACCGCGAACAAGCTGTCACGAAGGGACTCCGCGGTGAGCCGGCGCACCCTCGCATGCGTCACCCAAGCGCCCTCTGGATCCTCGACGGCAGCTGCCGGGGGCGGTGTCGAAGCTAGCTGCCAGCTCTTACTCGTCACCATGTAGCGGATCATGTGTTTGATGGACCATCGCGCCGACACGAACTGCGTCGCGAGGTGGTCGAGTAAGGCTGGGTGCGTCGGCTTCGCGCCTAGCTGACCTAGATTGTCTGGCGTCGCGACGATGCCGCTGCCGAAAAGGTGGTGCCAGATGCGGTTGACCATCACCCGCGCCGTTAGCGGGTTGGCGGGGCTGGCGAGGTCGTCTGCGAGCGCGCGGCGGCCGCTGCGTTCGCCGTCGTACCGCGTGCCGCCCAGCACGTCGAGGAAGCGCCGCGGCACGGTCTCTGCGGGGTGTGATGGGTCGCCGCGTTCGAACAACGGGTGATCGTTCGCGTCGCCCTCAATAAGGCCCGCGACGCGCGTCGGCGTCGGGACGCCTTGTCCGCTGGCGCGGATCTCTTGGACGAGCTCTTCGGCGCCCTCGAAGGCTTCGTAATGATTGGGGAGCAGGCCGTGGTTGAGGCACGCGTTTAGCAAAAGCGCGTCGCGGTCGTCGCACGCGTCGTCAGCCCATCGGGACACGGCGTCGCCGATTCGTCGGCTCATCAGGGCGGCGAGCTGTCGCCGGTCAGCAGGCCTCGGTCGCGCCGCGCGCGATGCCGCCGCCATGCCGAATTGATCAGCTGGCGCGCCTGGCGCGGCCACGCTCGATGGCTGAATGCGGACCTCACGGAGGCCGAAGAAGCCCGCTTCATCGCCACCGACTTCTACGGGTGCATCTTTGCTGGTTGTCAGCTCGACGTGTGCTCGCTCGCCGCTCCAGTAGCTAAGATCGACGCGGCGCCACTGCCACTGTTCGTGGTTGAGGTTGACGCGCTGAAACGTCAGCCCGCTGCGAGGGTAGTCTTGCACCACAAAGCGAAGATGCGCCGCTTCGCCGAGGACGAGCGCCCATGCCGATTGCGAGGGGCCGACGTCGAAGCGGCGTGAGTGGAGCACCCCACGGTGCTGGTTCGTGTCTAGGTGCGTGTAGGCGCCCGCCGGGTAGATGCCCTGTATGACTCGATCGCCCTCTTGGGCGACGGCGAACGCGCCGGACGCGGTCGCGCCGTCGTGCAGGCCGTTGCCATAGAAGTACCAACCGTCTGGATCGGTCGGCGCCATGCGGATGGCGCCTGGCACCGCGCGCTCCGCCTTCGCCTTGAAGCCTGGCGTCTCAAGGAGTTCGCGCAGCGCGCGCGCGAACCGCTCGCTCGTGAGCTCGCCCGGGGCCGCCCAGCCTGTCGACCGGTCAAGCTCGCGGAGCAGCCACGCCGGGTGGTCGTCTTTAACCTCGCGGCCCACACCTTCGAGCGCTGTGGTGAGCGTTGTTTTGGCGTAATCACGCCAGGCCGTCGCGACCTGTCCGCGCAGCTCTCGCTTGAGCGCCCGAAGTTCGCCGACGTTCTCTAGCTGCCGTTCTTTGGTGTTAGCGTCCAGGATGCCTGGTCGACAGGACGACAGCACGCCGAACATCGCGTAGTAGTCAGCTTGGCTGATCGCGTCAAACTTGTGGTCGTGACAGCGCGCGCACGAGATCGTGTGGCCGAGGAACGCCTTGCCGATCACGTTGATCTGATCGTCGATGAAGCGCACCTTCTCTTGCAGTGGCTCGGTCGGCAGGTAGCCGTGGAAGACGAAGCGGTAATGGGCGGTCCCGAGCGCAGACTCGACGACACCGCTCGTTTCGTCTACGCGGGGCTCTTCAAGCAGGTCGCCGGCGATGTGCTCACGGACCAGTTGGTCATAGGGCACGTCCGCGTTGAGCGCGCGGATCAAGTAGTCACGGTAGCGGTATGCATACGGCACGGACGGGTCGCCTTCTGACCCGTGAGAGTCGGCGTAGCGGACCACGTCCATCCAATGTCGGGCCCATTGCTCCCCGTAGGTCGGCGAGTCGAGCAGGTCATCGACGACCTGCTCGAAGGCGTCTGGTCGGTCGTCCCGTTCAAACGCCGCGAGTTGTTGCGGAGACGGAGGTAGGCCTGTGATGGTGTAATGGAGGCGCCGTAGTAGCACCCGCTTGCTCGCTGGCTGGGCGCGGTTCAGGCCGCGTTCGCGGTGCGCTGCCGCGACGAAGCGGTCGATCGGATGCTGTGACCACTCGGTTGCGGCTGGCGTCGGCGGCGCTGTCACCGGCTGCAGGCTCCACCACGTACGCCGGCGCGCGAGCTTGGCGGGCCATGCGGTCTGATCGGCGAGCTCAGCTGCAGAGGGGGGCTCTCGCCGTGGGTCGACAGCGCCGGCTTTGATCCACTGTTCGAAGTCCGCGATCACGTCGTCGCTGAGCTTCGCGCCGTCTTCTGGCATTTCGAGGCCTTCGAGCTCGTGCCTTATCACTCGCAAGAGCACGCTCTGACTCGGGTCGCCTGGCACCACGATGACGCCTTCGGTCGCCTCGGCGCGGATGCCGTCGCGGTGATCGAGGACGACGCCTCCTTCTTGCTCGCCGTTTGTGCTGTGGCACTCATAGCAGCTGCTCGCGAGCACAGGACGGATTCGCTGTTCGAAGAACTCGATCTTGGCGGCGTTCGTGTTCGACTGGCCCGATAGCGCCGCCGTAGCTGTGACGATGGCCAGGGCCACGCGGGTCCGTTGGGCGAGTTTGCTCAGCATGACGTGTCGGACAGGATACCCAATTGCTCGACGGCCCGTCATCTGGACGCGCCTTAGGTTCGGTGGGGCGGAGCGGCGACTTCTGTTGACGGGGATGTCTTGGCGCAGTTGGTGTTGACGGTGGCGGGCCGAGTGGTGATCTTCGCGGGGAGCACCGTCGGGGTTGGCCCGGGGTGTCTTGCCACCTGCTCCGATGCTCCGAACCCTGCCCGCTGCGCTCTCTTTGGCCACCTGCTTGACGCCGCAGCAAGCAGGCGAGGTGCTCGACATCGGGACGCGGCGCGAACTGTTTGTTGATCGGGCGCTGGTCCAGGAGCTAGACGGCGTCCGGCTTGAGCTCGCCCGGCCGCGCGACGAAGGGACCGTGTTCACCTTTGATCGCGCATGGGAGGGACCGTTTTGCGGCTACTCGACCGTGATCTGGGACGGCCGACGGCTGCTGCTCTATTACCGCGGCTTGCCGACCGCTGGTGGCGACGGCACCGACCTCGAGCGCACTTGCGTCGCGATCTGCGAGCACGGTCACCGCTTTGAGCGCCCTTCCTTATCGAAGTACGAGGTCGCGGGCGCCGCGACGAACAACGTCGTGCTCGCGGGCGCCGCGCCCGTGAGCCACAACTTCAGCCCGTTCCTCGACACCCGCGTCGCGGTGGGCTCGCCGCATCGCTTTAAGGCGCTCGGGGGTAACGAGCAGTCTGGCTTAATCGCATACACCTCGCCCGATGGCCTTGATTGGACTCGCTTGCGGGAGGCGCCCGTACTCGTCGGCGCGGAGTTTGACTCACAGAACGTCGCGTTTTGGTCAGAGCATGAGCAGCTCTACGTTTGCTACCTGCGAACCTGGACCGGAGATGGTTACGCCGGAATCCGCACGGTGAGCCGCGCGACCTCCGCGGACTTCATCACCTGGACGAAGCCGGTAGCGATGACGTTCGGCGATGGCCTCGGTGCGCTGGACCACCTCTACACGAACCAGACCCACCCGTACATGCGGGCGCCGCATATCTACGTCGCGATCGCAGCCCGCTTCATGCCTGGTCGACAGGTGCTCTCGGCGGCGGAGGCCGAGCAGCTGGGCGTCAACCCGCGCTACTTTCAGGACTGCTCTGATGCCGTGTTCCTCACGTCGCGCGGCGGTAACCGTTACGACCGCACCTTCCGGGAGGCCTTCCTTCGGCCAGGTGTAGGCCTGCAAAACTGGGTCTCGCGCTCGAACTATCCGGCGCTGAACGTCGTGCAAACGGGGCCGACGGAGATGTCCCTCTACGTTAACCAGAGCTACGCGCAGCCGACTGCGGAGCTGCGCCGTTACTCGCTGCGTTTAGACGGCTTCGCCTCGCTGCGAGCTGGGTTTGAAGGCGGCACTGCCGGCACGTATCCGCTGCGCTTTTCTGGGAAGCAGCTAGAGCTCAACTTCGCGACCTCAGCAGCGGGCAGCGTGCGCGTCGCCATCTGTGATGAGGACGGCGAGCCGCTGCCGGGGCACGGCTTCGGGGAATGCGTACCCATGGTCGGCAACGAGCTCGCCCGCCGGGTTACATGGCGGCGCGACGGGGCAGCTGCGAGCGGCGATGTATCCGCCCTGCGCAACCGCGCTGTGCGCTTGCGCTTTGAAATCGTCGACGCGGACGTCTTCGCGATGCAATTTACGGGATCGCGATGAGCGGTCGGGTTGACGGCTAAGTGGGCCTAGCTCATCTTGCGAGGACTCCCCGTGCTCTGCTCTCCTTTCTCAGCCACGATCGTCGTGATGACGCTCAGCTCTGCGCTGCTCGCGCAAGAGCCGACCTGGTGGTCTTTGCGGCCGCTGGAGAGCGCTCTAGCTCCCGCAGTGTCGGGTGACTGGGCGAGGACGCCGATCGACGCCTTCGTGGTCGGCGCGCTGCAGGCGCGCGGCTTAGCGCCGTCTCCTCCTGCCGACCGCCGCACGCTGATTCGTAGGTTGACCTTTGATCTGCACGGGTTGCCGCCGACGCAGGGCGAGGTCGAAGACTTTGTCGATGATCCGCGCGTTGACGCCTATGAGCGCCTCGTCGACCGTTTGCTCGCGTCGCCAAGATACGGCGAGCGTCAAGCGCGGCGCTGGCTCGACGTCGTCCACTACGGCGAGACGCACGGCTACGACAAAGACAAGCTGCGAGAACACTCTTGGCCTTATCGCGACTGGGTGGTGCGCTCCTTCAACGAGGACAAGCCTTACGCGCGCTTTGTCCGCGAGCAAATCGCCGGGGACGTGCTCTATCCTGGCAGTGAAGATGGCGTGTTGGGGCTCGGCATGTTGGCGGCGGGGCCTTGGGACTTCGTCGGCCACGTTGAGCTCCGCGAAGGGACGGTCGACAAAGCCAAGACGCGTTCTCTCGATCGCGACGACATGGTGCACACCGCCATCTCGACGTTCTCCAGCACGACCGCCGCATGCGCGCGGTGTCATGACCACAAGTTCGATCCTGTGCCGCAGGACGACTACTACCGTCTGCAGGCGGTGTTCGCGGGGATCGAGCGCGCTGACCGTCCGTATGGCAGCGAGCGTGGGGATCGGTGGCTGACGTCTGATTCCGGATCGCTCGGTTACCACAGCGCGATCGCGGCGACGCAAGACGTCGAGAAGTGGGTGCAGGTGGACCTCGGCAAGTCGGAGCCGCTAGACGAAGTCTTGCTCTACCCTGCGCACGAGGTTTACGGCGGTCACCCCGGGCCGGGCTTTGGTTTCCCAAAGCAATTTCGAGTTGAGCTCGCCACCAACGAGGACTTCTCGGACGCCTTCACTCTCGTGAATCACACTGGGACGGATTATCCGCACCCAGGAGATGACCCGCAGGGGTTCGATTGCGGTGGCCATAGCGCTCGCTTCGTGCGTGTTACGGCGACGCGTTTGTTTGAGCGAACCGAAGATTGGATCTTCGCGCTTGGCGAGCTGGTCGCGCGTCGCGGCGAGCACAACCTAGCTGCAGATGCCGTGGTGACGGCGTTGGATTCGATCGAGGCAGGCGGCGCATGGGGCCAGCTTCACTTGACGGATGGTGCTGCGCATCGTTCTGGCAAGATGGTTTACGCGGTGACGCCGTCGTTCCGAGCGGTGGGGAACTTTAAGCCGGCCTCTGCTCCGCGTCCGATCCACTTATTGGCTCGCGGTGATGTCCAGCAGCCGGGCGCTTTGATGGCTGCAGGTGCTTTATCGTGCTTGCCGGAGCTTACGCATCACTTCGAGGGCCTCGCAGCCGCGCCTGAAGGCGAGCGCCGCGCTGCGTTGGCGCGCTGGATTACGGACCATGACAACCCTCTGACGTGGCGATCGATCGCCAACCGCATTTGGCAGGCGTGCTTCGGCCGCGGCTTGGTAGACACCCCGAACGATTTTGGGCGCATGGGCGCCCTGCCGAGCCACCCGGCGCTCCTGGATTGGCTCGCGGTGCACCTGCGAGACGGCGGCGGGTCGATGAAGGATCTATATCGCGTGATCATGACGAGCTCGGTTTATCGACAGCGCTCGTCGGTGCCGGCGGGCGGCGTCGCGGCGCTGCAGGTCGACGCGGGCAACCAGATGTTGTGGCGCGCCAACCGCCGACGCTTAGAAGCCGAGGCGATCCGCGACGCGATGCTCGCGGTGAGCGGCAAGCTCGACCTAAAGATGGGCGGGCCGTCGGCGCGGTGGTTTGGTTTCGAGGACGACTTCTCGCCGCACTACCGATACGACGAGTTCAGCCCTGACGCGGACGGCGCATATCGACGCAGCATCTACCGCCACATCGTGCGCAGCGTGCCAGACCCGTTCTTCGAAGCGCTCGATTGTGCCGACCCGTCCGCGCTGACGCCGAAGCGCTATGCGACCTTGACGCCGCTGCAGGCGCTGGCGCTCCTAAATAATGGGTTCGTGTTGCGACAGTCTGAGCACTTCGCGGCGCGGCTGCGCGCGCGCAGCGATCGACTCGTCGAGCAGGTAGAGGCGGCGTTTCAGCTGGCGTTGGGTAGGGGGCCATCCCCCGCGGAGTCGGCTTCATCGATGCGATACGCCAGCAGGCATGGGCTCGCTAATCTCTGCCGCCTGATCTTTAACCTCAACGAGTTCGTCTTCATCGACTGACCATGTTCTCACGGCGAGAGTTTCTGGCGCAGTCTGGCGGCGGCCTCGGCGCGTTGGCGCTCGCGGACCTGCTCGGCCGCGGCGGCGAGACCCACCACGCGCCGCGCGCCAAGCGGGTCGTGCAGCTCTTTATGTCTGGTGCGGCGAGCCAGGTGGACACGTTTGACTACAAGCCGCTGCTGATCCGTCGCAACGGCGAGAAGTTTGATCCAGGCGGTAAGGTCGAGCTGTTCCAGAGCAGCCCGGGCGCGGTGATGCGTAGCCCGTGGCGTTGGCGGCAGCGCGGCGAGTGCGGTCGATGGATCAGTGACCTCGTCCCACACCTCGCTTCGTGCGCGGACGATATGGCGTTCCTGCACGGCATGGTCAGCACGAGCAACGTGCACGGGCCCGCGACCTTCATGCAGACGACTGGGTTCGTGCAGCCTGGATTCCCGTCGATGGGCGCGTGGGCCTCGTATGGGCTCGGGTCGATGACCGACGACCTGCCGACGTTCGTGGTGTTGCCAGACGCGCGAGGATTCGCGCCCGGCGGCCCGCGAAATTGGTCCGCCGGATTTTTGCCGACCCAGCATCAGGCGTCGATGATTCGTCCTGATCGTGAGGAGCCGATCTTTGATCTTTTCCCGGCAGAGTCTGCGGAGTTCGTCACGGCTGAGAGCGAGCGCGACGGGCGAGCGGCGTTGGCGCGCCTGAATCAGCTACATCAACGCGACCGGCAAGAAGACCTGCGGCTCGACGCGCGCATTGCCTCATACGAACTCGCAGCGCGGCTGCAGCTGAGCGCGCCAGAGGCGCTCGACATCGCTAGTGAGACGAACGAGGTGCGCGAGCTCTACGGCGTCGATCGTGAGCCGACGGCCGACTTCGGACGTCGTTGCTTGGTCGCCCGGCGCCTGCTAGAGCGCGGCGTGCGCTTTGTGCAGATCTGGAGCGGCGCGGATAACGGCCACCCGCGCCGGAACTGGGACAGCCACGAAGACCTCGAGCGCGATCACGGCATCATGGCAGCTGAGATGGATCGGCCGGCCGCAGCGCTGCTGGCGGACCTGAAGCGTCGGGGCATGCTCGACGACACGATCGTGCTCTGGACGACGGAGTTCGGCCGAATGCCGTGCAGCCAAGGCGGCAAAGGGCGAGATCACAACCCGTTTGGCTTCACCAATTGGCTCGCCGGCGGCGGCATCAAGGGGGGCGTCTCGTACGGCGCGACCGACGAGTGGTCGTTCCGTAGCGTCGAGAACCCGACGTATTGCTATGACGTGCACGCGACGATGCTGCACTTGCTCGGGATCGATCATGAGCGGCTTACGTTCCGGCACAACGGCATCGACCGGCGCCTCACCGACGTCGCGGGTCGCGTGATCTCGGAGATCCTGAGTTGATCGGTGCGCCGGCGGCGCGCTCGATGATGCCGAACATCTGATACGTTGACCTCCGCATGATGATGGTCCGCGCCGTGACGTTACTGCGCCTCGCAGCAGTCTCCTCGATCGTTACGGGGTTGGTCGGGGGCGCGGTTTGGCTCATCGACTTAGAAGATCGCGGTGACGGCGACGACTTGCGTTGGGGGTGGTGGCACAACCCGTTCATGAACTTCACGCCGTTCCATGAGCCCTTCCTAGAGGTCTCGATGTGGGTGCTGCTGTGCTGTTCTGCGGCGATTGGACTCGGCGGCTTGATGTTGATAGCAGGGCTCCGATCAGGCCGCCTCTTGGTGTGCTGGCAGGCGCCGATCTCGATCGCGACGAACGTCCTCGTTGTCGCTGGATTTCTCTGGGCTTCTTACGGCGTCGCCGGGGTGTATTGGACCACCGAGGCGCTGGCGCTGCGGCTCGGCTCGGTCGCGCTGAACCTGACGCTCTGGCGGCTCTTGACGAGCCGCGCGTTGGTCGGATACCTCGACGGGAAGCGGTAAATGGCGCAAGAGATCTCGGCGTGACGCCGTCGCATTGGGCCACTTGGCCAGCTCGGCGGATCAGCGCGTCAGACGCATTTCAGCTACGTAGATCGCGGTCTTTCCCTCGTGGCTGGAGTAGTAGGACATGAGCAGTCGGTCGTCGACGCGCGCGAGGCCTGGGTAGCTCGTGTCGCCGGCGGACGGCAAAGTCAGCAGCGGTCGCCAGGAGCCGTCGAGGCGGACCTCGCCGATCGTGGTCTTTGGGCCTTTATCGCCGTGCGTCCGTCCTGCTGCGAGCATGCGACCGTCTGGCAAAACGAGGAGCTCAGGGCCGCCTAGCGAGGTCGGCAGCGCGGACCAAGTCCAATCCGTGAACGGCGGCTCGGCGCGCCCTATCTGCGCCTTGCGGTCACCGCCGTCTCTGCGCAGCAGCGCGACGAGCGCTCCGTCGGGCGCTGCGCGCACCGTCGCTTCGCTCGGGCGTCCGTCCTGACCCCATTGCACGACGTGCTCGAAGCGTTGGCCGTCCGCGCTCTTCATCAGGTGGACTGTGCCTTTGCTGGACTGGTAGAGCGCGCCGTAGGCGACGTCACCTCGCCAACAAATGCGCCACAGCCAATCATCTAGCGCCATAACATCAGGATCGATTTTGGCGTCGACGACCGGCAGCGGCTCGCCACGAGGGCCTTCGAGGCGCGTGACCTTGCTCGTTCGGGCGACGAACTCTCGCCCATTGTAGATGGAGCCGCCCATCAGCACGTGCAGCTCACCCGACGGCATGAGCGAGATCTTGGGGTCGCGTAGATCGACGCCCTCGACGCTCAGCACAGCTGCCGTTTCCCATGAAGAGCCGTTCTTTGAACGCAGCACGCGGACGACGCCATCCTTGCCGTAGACGTGACCGTCACCCTCTCGGAACGTCAGCACGAACTGGTCATCATCGATACATATATCGGTGAACGCTTGGTGCGGCGCCCGGTCCCAGACTCGCTGTACTTCGACGAGCTCGACGCGCAGCGGTCGCGGCGGCGGCGCCGGCGCGGCCTGGGAGTGCCGCTTGAAGAAGCTCGCGGTGAGCGTCGCTTGTTGTCGCGGGATCCCGTGGCCTTGATCGTGTTCGAAGACCAAGATCGGCGCTGCTGCGCTCGAGTAGCGAGTGACGTCACGGTGTTCTTTGAGTTGCTCGCCCGGGGAGCAGCTCCGAGACTTTTTGGCGCGCTCGATCGCGATCATCTGGCTTCGCCACTTGATGACGCGATCGCGCGGGCTGCCGCTGTGGAGCAGCGGCAACGGCGGCAGCGGGTCATCGCCCACGTGTTGTGCTGCTGACGCAGATGACGGCGCCGCCGAGGCTAACAGGTGGCCACGCTCTACCATCAAGACGTAGCAGAAGCCGCCGCCGTTGCTATGGCCGGTCACGTGTACGCGCCTTGGATCGGCGCCACGGTCGCGGATGAGCTCGTTCAGCATCGCGTCGAAGAACCGCAGGTCTCGGTCGGCGAGGTCGCCGCCGTCGTGTTGCCACCCGGTCCCTCGGCCCTCCTTGTCGAAGAGCCCTGGCGTCGGCAGACCTTGCGGGTAGACGACGATTGCGCCGGGCCAGTGGCGGTGGATCGGCAGGCCCCGGGTAATGCCTTCGGCGCGGCCGCCGTGGCCGTGAAAGACGAACACGACGGGCTTCCGCGCCTCGCCGCGCTGATTACGCGCAGGCTTAGGTGTCGCGATGAGGGCTCGCCGCGTGGTGCCGTCGACGGTCACGTTCCACGGGCGCAGCGCTGGGTCGCGCGGGGGCCGCTGCCCGGTCAGGCCCACGCCAATCAAGGCGATGCAGATGGACGCAACGAAGGATCGGGTTGCAACGGCGCATTTGCGGAGCGACATAACCTTGAGCATAGCTCTCGCGCCGCCGGCACCGAGGATCAGCTTTCGCTCTGTCTGCGAGGAAACGGTGACGCGCAGCCTGTTATGCGCTCGCGGCGCTCCTAAACAGCTATGATCGTGGCATGATCCGCGCGCTCGCTCTCGCCTTGGCATCTGCGTTGCTGCAGCCCGTGTCCGTCGGGCAAGAGGCTGGTTATCGCGACTTGTCCTTCCCGAACACGACGGGTCAGGGATCGAGCACGTTGGCGGCGCGCGTGTATTACCCGGCGACGTCGGCGGGCGCGAACGCGGTGATGATCGCGCCGCCGGCCGGCGGATACCCCGTGATCGTGTTCCTGCACGGTTGGACTCAGACCGGCGCGAGCTACTCCAAGCTAGGCACGTATTTGTCGAAGAAGGGCTACGTAGCCGTGCTCAATAATACGGCGCAGTTTAGCTTCAGTACGCAGGCAGATGACGGCATCGCTTACTTCGGCGCGCTCGTCACCGCGAACGCGCAGGCGGGTAATTTCTTGTCGGGCGCGTTGAACATGTCGCGCGCCGGGTTGAGCGGGCACTCGGCTGGCGGCGGCAACACGGTCACGGTGCTAGCAGACAACCCCGGTTACCGCTGCGGCGCTGTGTTCGCGCCCATTGATCCGGGCGCCGCTACGACCGGTCAGGTCGAGGTGCCGCTGGCGGTCATTCACGGCGAAGGAGACCTCGTGCTGCTTTGGCAGTTCACGGGCTTGAACGTCTATAACGAGGCGACGAACGTTCGCGGGCTGCGGACCTTCTACCGGATGGACTTCGGCTGCGGTCATAACAACCTCGCCGGCTTGTTTCACCTGACCTCGACCGACCAAGACGTCTGGCGCGTCACCAAGCGCGTCATGCGAGGCTTCTTCGATCATTACCTCGGCGTGGATCAACGCGGGCTGGACCGGGTGATAGGCGAAGCCGCGCGCGCGGAGCCGCGACTCGCGGAGCTCTACCTCTCGGTCGAGTCGCCGACGTTGTGGACAGCGGGGGACGCGCAGCTCGGTCAGACGATCACGTTGCACGTTGCCTCCGAGCCTGGTCTGGTCGTTCTCGCGGCGGCGGGTGGGCTCGCGGGGCCGCTGCCGACGCCGTTCGGAGATCTCTTGCTCGACCCGGGCGCGTTGCTGACCACTTGGCTTCGTCAGGTCGGCCAAGAGCGCTACGCGACGCAGCCTTTGGCGATCCCGTCGGACCCGTCGCTGGTTGGCTTCCAGCTCGCGCTGCAAGCGCTGGGGGCGGGGACTGGCGCGGCCTCAGCGCTCTCAGGCGCCGCGCTCCTAACCGTTCAGCTCTGAGGGTTGTCGACGGCGGCCTCGAGCAGCCGGATCCAAGGGCCTACGTAGCTGCCGTGGTCGTGGTAGGTGCGGCCGCTTACGAGGTTGCCATCGACGACGCAGGCCTCGTCTACGAAAAGGCCGCCCGCGACTTCGAGGTCGTGGCGGCACTTCGGCACGGTGGCCATGCGGCGGCCCTTGACGCAGCCGGCGTAGGCGGGGATCTCAACGCCGTGGCAGACGCTCGCGATCGGCTTGCGCTCCTCGAAGAAGTGGCGCGTTATGCGCACGAGGTCTTCGTCATAGCGCAGATATTCGGGCGCTCGGCCGCCGCTGAAGAAGATCCCGACGAAGTCGTCTGGGCTCACCTCTGCGAAGGCGACGTCTGACTGGATCTGGTAGCCCTCCCACTCGCGGGTGATCGTCCACCCAGGCCGCACTTCGTGCATCACCATCTGATATTTGCGGCGCTCAGGTCCGGCGACGATCGGCTCGAACCCGGCTTCTTGAAGTCGGTAGAACGGGTAGAGCGTGTCGACGGTTTCGCTCGCGTCGCCGACGATGATGAGGACGCGTGGTCTTTGGGTTTCGCGCATGATTGTCGATGCCAGCCTTACTCGGCGGCGACGTCTACCCAGATCTTATTCTGCAGCCGCCAGCCGTCCTGAGTCTTCACCCAGGTGAGGTGGCTCTCATAGTTGTGGACGCCGAAGTCGCCCTCATGCAGATCGTGTAGCACCGTGATGTAGGCTGTCTCGCCCGCTGCATAGTGCTTGAGGATCTTCGGGATGCGAAGCCTCGGCTTGAGCTTGGCGAACGGCACCCAGCTATCTGAGAGCGCTGTTGGCACCATGTCAGCCGGCTGCGGCTCATCGCCGCGAGCGGCCTCATGCATCATATGGACGAGCGACAAGACGACGTTGTAGTTCATGTCGAGGACCGCCGCGGGCGTCTTATCGTCGCCAGGGGTCGCGTACGACATCCGATAGGAATTTGCGCAAAGTCGTCCGAGGAGGCGGTCGCTCTCCTCTGGGTCGAGCGTGCCTTCGAACGAGAACACCTTCGCGTAACGACCTAGCTGCTCAGCGATCTCTGGGGGCACTGGCTCTGCAGCCTGACCTGACGTAGGGGCGCCGCACGACGTGAGCATGACCGACGCGAAGAAGAATATTGGCGCAGAGCGCGCCCAGGCAAAGTGGCGGAACATGCTCGCAGCTTACTAGGGACCCGATGCGGCGCCATCATGTGCGTCGCGCGGGGATCTATTCGGTGCGCGGCCTGCTTCAGTTGCCCGCGCTTGTCGACGCGCTAGCGCGTGGCGTGAGGGTGATCGTCACCGGATAGTGGTCGGTCACCTGTTCGAGCACGCCTCCCCGCGGCAGCGCCGCGTCGGCTAAGCGCGCCAGCGCTGACGGCGAGAGCAGGATGAAGTCGATGCGCTCGAGGTAGTCAGCTTGGGCCTCAGGGGAGCGTGCGTGCTCGAGCAGCTGCGTCGGATACGTACCGCCGCCCGCGGCTTGCTCGCCGAGGACGTGGTAGGCCGCGTCGGTGACCCCAGCCGCGGCGAAGCGCGCGAGCACGCCGTAGTCGAACGTGCGTCCGTCGATCAGGTTCTTCCCCGCCGCGCGGCGCTCCAGCAGCGGCGTTTGACGGTCTAGGTGTCCGCAGTCGATCGGGTGGTGCGCGTTGAAGTCGCCCAGCACGACGACCTCGCGCTGTTCGGCGACGAGCTTGTGGATCATCGGCGCGAGCACGGCGACCTCTCTGCGGCGGAAGCGCCAGTCGCCTGGGTGTAGGTGTACGACCACGACGTCTAGCCCCGCGGTGCGTGCGTGCAGGTAGCCGTGGTGCATATCCGCGAGCCGCCGCTCGATGACCTGAATGGGAGTCCGCGAGGTCAACGCCACCGGGAAGCCCGACTCCTTGGCCATCACCGCGTGTGGGTGTCCCCAGGCTGCGGCGGTCTCGGTCAGGCGAGCTTCGTTAAACCCGTTGACCTCTTGAAGCGCGACGACGTCTGGCGCTTGTTCGCGGAGCCACCGTTGCGCCGGCTGAATCTGCGTGCCGTCGAGGAAGCCTCTCAGCACGTTCCACGTCACGATCTTGGTCGGTGCCGCCGCTGCTGGCGTTGGCGCGCTCGCGCAGCCGGAGAGCAAGGCCCCGATGGCGAGGGCGAGCATCGAGACGTCGCGGGTTGAGCGGCTTGGCACCTAGGCAGTCTATCAGCCTGGCGCGGCTAGTTCGTCAGCGAGCATGGACAGCTGGTCATGCCCTCGATCGACTCGTTCGCGCACCGCGGCTGCCTGCAAGGCGGGCTTGCTGCGTAAAAGAGCTCCGCGGGATGTTAGGCTGCTCAAGCCCTCCCTATGAACTGCTCGGTCGGAATCGTCGCTATCGGTCGCAACGAAGGAGCGCGTCTTGAGGCGTGTTTAGACTCCGTCTCTGGCTGCGCCTCCGCGGTGGTCTACGTCGACTCAGGCTCAACCGACGACAGCGTCGCGAAGGCTCGAGAGCGGGGCGTTGAGGTCGTCGAGCTAGACCCCTCGGTTCGTTTCACGGCCGGGCGAGCGCGCAACGCCGGCGTGACGCGGCTCGCGGAGGTCGCTCCTGCGATTGAGTTTGTGCAGTTCATCGACGGTGACTGCGCGGTGGCGGACGGGTGGCTGGATGCTGCGGTGGCAGCGCTTCAGGCTGACGAAGAGCTCGCCGTAGTCTGCGGGCGCCGCCGCGAACGCGCGCCAGAAGCGAGCGTCTACAACCTGCTCTGCGACATCGAGTGGGACCGGCCTGCTGGCGACGCAGAGGAGTGCGGCGGCGACGCGATGATGCGGCTCTCGTGCCTGCGTGAAGTCGCAGGTTTTAACCCTGACCTGATCGCTGGTGAGGAGCCTGAGCTTTGCGCGCGCTTGCGCTCGCGCGGCTGGCGCGTGTTGCGCTTGGCCTGTGAGATGACCATGCATGACGCGGCGATGACTAGCTGGCGGCAGTGGTGGCTTCGGGCGAAGCGCGCAGGTTACGCCTTTGGCCTCGTCAACGCGGTCACCGGGGGCGCGATCTGGGGGCGCCAGGTGCGCTCGATCTTGGCCTATGGCGTGGCGCTCCCGGCGCTCGCGGCGTCCTTGTCGTTGGCGTGGACGCCATGGGCGCTAGCGCTGCTGGCGTTGCCGCTGCTCTCGATCTATCGGATCCGCTCGCGTGAGCTCGAGGCGGGCCGTGACCGCCGCGCCGCCGCAGCGTGGTCTTGGTCGTGCATCTTGTCTAAGGCCCCGGCCTTGATCGGGCTCTTGTCATACCGCCTCGACCGCTTGCGCGGCGCGCGGCGGGGCATCATCGAGTACAAGCGGCGCGCCTGAGCTTATAGTGTCGGATGTGGCCGGCACCTGTGCCGACGCCGCATCCTTCGTGAGCTGCGCGCGGCTCCGTCGAGCGTGCAGTTTTATCCTGACAACCCTAGATCCCATGAGTGAGTCTCCAGCGGTGATCGCGACCAGTCGGTCGACGATCCGCCAGCACGCAGGCGCGCACCGCAGCGCCCTGATCCCCCCGCAGCATGAGCCCGTCGATTACGGCGTGCACGGCGGCATCCTCGCCTACTACCGTGCAAAGTATGGGATGGAGGTCGACCGGGAGCTGCCCGCGACGCTCGATCACATGATCGCTGCCGTCGCAGGTTGAATGCTCGGGACTTATTCCGCCGGTCTGGCGGCTAGGGGTGTCGACGGCGCGAACAACTTGGTCGGCGAGGTCGAAGGCGACATCGCTGAGGTCGACGGCGTCATTCGGATCACGGCTATTCGACTTAGTATGACTGTCGCTGTCCCAGAGGCAGAGCGCGCGGGCGCCGAGCGTTTGTTGGAGCAATTCCCTGCGGGCTGCCCTGCGTATCAGTCGGTGTGTGGGTCGATCGCGATCTCCAGCAGCGTCACCTTCTCGTCGTGAGCCGCACCGCGAGCGATCTCGCGTTGTCCTAGCGCCGAGTTTGGCCTGCCGTCAGGAGTGCTGGTAGGGTCGAAAATCTATGCCTGAGGAGATCTACGTCAGTACCGACATCGAGGCAGACGGGCCGATCCCTGGGCCGCATTCGATGCTCAGCCTCGCGTCGGTCGCGCTTCGCGCTGACAAGAGCGTCGTAGATGAGTTCGCGGTCAACTTGTCGCCTTTGCCGGGCGCTGCGCCGCATCCGCGTACCATGCTCTGGTGGGAGGGGCATAAGGAAGCGCTCCAAAAAACTCGTGAGAACGTCGAGGATCCGGAGACGGCGATCCCGCGGTATGCGAAGTGGGTGCAAGGGTTGCCGGGCCGCGTGGTGTTGGTAGGTCAGCCTGTGGCGTTCGACTTTATGTGGGTTTACTGGTACCTGCAGCGGTTCACGGGCGGCTCGGTGTTCGGTCATTCCGCGCTCGACATCAAGTCGTACGCGATGGCGGTGCTGAAGCGCCCTTACCGTGAATGTATCCTTGACGCGATGCCTGCACAGTGGCGCGACGACTTGCCGTATACGCACGTGGCGTTAGACGACGCGCGCGCGCAGGGCGCGATCTTCTGCAACATGTTGCGCGCCAATGGAGCCTCCGAAGCGTGAAGGCGATCGCTTGCAGCTTGGCGGTGTTAGGTGTGTGCGGTGGAGGCCTAGTCGCGCAGAGCTTCTTGCAGCTGGAGGGCGGTCGCGCTCGGGCGAGCATCGATGGTGAGGGGGGGCTGCGGAGGTATGCTGGCGGTCAAGACGTCGCGATCTTGCGCGGTCCCGCGAGATCCTTCCGGGCGCACTTCCCAGCGACCGCGGCGGGGAAGCCGCTTTCACTGACGCTGCAGGTGCCTGTTGGTGCGCAGGTTGTGCTGGGAGTGGACGAAGCGCCGCCTGTCGCGCGGAAGGTGATCGCGCTCGGCGCCGTGGGCTCGCTGCCTGTGGCGTCCAGCGCTGCGTCGGTCGCGGTGCGTGTGGCGAGTGATGCGGACTTAGATCAGCGCGATTATCGCCTCTCAGCTACAGCGTCAGGTGAGGCGGGCTGCGCGGTGTTCGGGCTCCTCGGGCGCTATTCGGAGCGAGGGGGGTGCTACCTGCTCGCTCTAGATTGGTCCAAGGGCGAGGTTCGGCTCGAGCGTTGGCTCGGCGAAGATCGACTGGTCTTAAGCCGCGCCGCCGCGCCGCCGCCGCGGAGCGAGGTCACCTTGAGCTTGCAGGTGAACGGGCTCCGCGTCGAGGGCTCGGTCGACGACGCGCTCTTAGTGCGAGCGCTCGACGGCGCGATCACCGCTGGCGCACCGGGCGTCGCGTGGGTAGGCGCGCAACCATCGGTCTCGCACGTTTGGTCGCAGCCTGTGGCGTCGGCGCTCGCCAGCGTCGCCGCCGTGCGCGCTGGCCGTGCCGCGACGCTGTATGCGGCGGTGCCGCAGCCGCCGGGCAGCTTAGCGGCGCTTGAGCTGATGCTTGACCGACCGCACGGTTGGGTCCCGCGCGACTCCGGCGGCTTCGAGCCTTGGCTGAGCCAGCCGTGGGCAGCGCCGGTGGTGTCATGGGCATTTGGGGGTGATGAGTTTGGCTCACCGACCCTCATGGAGGTCGGCGTCGACGGCCGATTGCAGGCAGTGGTCAGCTGGCCCGACTTGCCAGCGTTGGCGAATCAGGTCGCGTTGGCGCGTTGGCATGTCGTGTCGCCGTCCGGCGGCTCGATCGTGACGACCACCCCTGCCGCCCGCGTCGTCTTCTGAGCGTCGCGCGCCGGGGGTGTTACCGGCGATGCGGCTATGGACTAGCATCTACCAGCAGCCATGACACACGCCCTCCGCTTGCTGTTGCCCCTGTTGGTGTGCGCTGCGTCAGCGCTCGCGCATGGGGGGCAGTATCGCGGCCCGGCGGGCACGGTGCTCCCGCCAGTCGGTCGAGCCGGCAGGGGGCTGCCCGCGCCGGGGCCGACGACCGGAGCGCGCGATCTCGTGCCATTCTCCAGGACGTGGCAGACCTGGTGGGAGTTCAACAAAGAGCCGTTCCTGGTCCAGCAGGTGCGGGGCGCTGAAGCCCCGATTACCGGCTCGGACGACTTCTATCTAGGCGCGCGTCGCGGCAGCCGGGCGGTCGACGTCCTGCAGACGACCGACGCCGACCGCGTCGAGAAGGTCATCCCTGCGCTCGCGGCGTTGATCGACCGTGACCGTAACCGGGACGTGCAGAGCGCGTGCCTGGTCGCTTTGGGCAAGGTGGGCAAGGACGGTCGAGGCGTCGATGGGACGCCGATTGACCTTGAACAGCTGATCAGCTCGCGTGTGCAGCGAGGCAACCAAGAGGTGCGCGAGACGGCGGTGCTCGCGCTGGGCATCGCCGGCAGCCCGGAAGCCTTCGGCCTCCTGCGCCATCTCTTTGAGGATACGCGTGAGGGCCGCAAACTCGCGGATCGCGCCGAGGTCCGTAAGCGTACGCGCGCCTACGCAGCTTACGGCCTCGGCTTGCTCGCCCGCCGGGCAGCAGACCCCAAGCTGGCGCAGCAGATCTTCGACGTGCTCGGGGCTGCGCTCTTAGACGATGACTACGACGACCGGGACTTGAAGGTCGCCATCGTGTCGGCCATCGGCGTGCTGCGCGCGGACGTCACGCGCTCGGCGGACAAGCGCCTCGCGTGGGAAGCCGTCGAGCATCTCTCGAGCTGGTTCGAGCGAGACCTAGGCGCCACAGAAGAAAGTCTCCAGGCGCACGCTCCGGTCGCGATCGCGCGGTTGCTGGGGCGCGGCACGTCGCACGTGCACCGCCGGGTCAAAGAGTTGCTGGCGTCGACGCTCAACGCGAGGAAGCGACGGGGCGCGCCGATCCTGCAGTCTTGCGCGATCGCGCTCGGAATGCTTGCGGCGCCTGCTGGGGCGCACTCCGAGGACGCTGTGTTCAGCGCGGCTTTGCGTGAGCACCACGCCCGCGGCAAGGACCAGACGGCCAGGCAGCTCGCGATCATCTCGCTCGGACGCATCGGCGGCGCCTCCAATCGCGAGTACCTCGCTAAGGCCTATGGACGCGCGTTGGCTAACCTCAAGCCTTGGATCGCGATCGCGCTTGGCCTGCAGGCGCAGCCGAAGGCGGCCGCGGGGAAGCCTGACGTCTTCATTGGGGAGCTGTTGCTCGAGGACCTCGAAGACGCTGGCACGACGGAGCTCCGCTCCGCGCTCGCGGTCGCGGTCGGCTTGACCGGGCTCGCCGACGCCGCACCCACGATGTTGCGGCTGCTGCGTCAACATGAGGGCGACCAATGGTCAGCGGGCTACCTCGCGATCGGGCTCGGACTGCTGCATGACGACAAGTCTGCATCGACGTTGGCCGAGATCATGGCGAGGTCGAGGCGGCGCCCGTTCGTCCTCCAGCAGTGCGCTGTCGCGCTTGGGATGCTCGGTGATCAACTGGCGAACGACCAGCTGATGATGCTGCTCGAGGAGAGCGAGAGCGAGGCGGTGCTGGCGGCCGTGGCGTCCGCTATCGGACGGATCGGCGACCGTCGGGCCATCGAAGGCCTCGTCGCGCGGGCTGCCGACAACGAGCTGACCAAGATCAGCCGCGCGTTCGTCGCGGCGGCGCTCGGCGGCGTGGCAGATAAAGACACGCTGCCGTGGAACGTTCCGCTGAGCGTCGACGTCAACTACGCGACCGGTATCGACACGATGACCAACGGTACGACGGGCGTGCTCGACATCCTCTAGCGCCCGGCGCCAGCCCGCAGCTCCTCGACGAGACGACCCATGCCGTAGACGTGTTGCAGCGCCTGCATGATCGCGTCAGTGTGGACGCTCACTGCGCGCGGCACGTCTTCGAGGTAGTAGAAGTCGTTGGCGAGCGACTCGATGTTGCCGTCAAAGATGAGGCCTACGACGCGGAGGTCTTGGTCGACCACGCACGACCCGGAGTTGCCGCCGACGATGTCATTGGTGCTCGCGAAACAGACGCGCGCTGCGAGATCGACGGCGTCCCTGCTCTCGAGCCAGGGCTGCGGGATGTCGAACGGGTAATTGTTGCCGAACGCGGCGCCGCGGCCGTAGAGGCCGTAGAACGTCGTCGCCCACGGCGCCACTGTGCCGTTGCAGTCGTAACCGCGGACACGGCCGTCCGAGAACCGCAAGGTCATGGTCGCGTCAGGGCTGATGTCGGCGCCATAGACGGCGAACAGCGCGCGGCCAATCCGAGCGCCTTGCGTGGCAAAGCCGCTGTCGAGGAGCTCTTGGCTGCGCTCTGCCGCGCGCATCATCGGCCAGAGCACGCGCGCTGCCCGCACGCCGAGGTCGTCTTCGGCGGCCCAGCGCGCGGCGCTGTCTGCGCCGCGGAGGAGATCCTTTACGAAGCCGCTGCGCGCCAACTTACTCCTGCGTAAAGATCCCAAGGCCGCGGCCCAGTCCGTGCCCCGCTCTGATCGGTGCGCTTCGCCGATGGCCGCGAGCAGGTCGTCGTCGCGTGGTAGCCAGCGCTCAGCGCGTTCGAACTGGTCGATGAGCAGCGCGTGCGTGAGCGGGCTGCTGCGTGGCTCGAGGGCCAGGGCCTCTTCGCGCGCCGCCGACTTCCGCTCGTCGTCGATAGCTTCGTCGAGCGACTCAGCGATCAAAACGCCGCGTTGGAGCACGCTAGAGAAGCCTGGCTGGTGGAACATCGATCGTGGCAGCAGGTCTTTCTGCTCCTGGACGAGCACGTTGACCTCTCTCCATAAATCACCGTATTCCTCGCCGAGCTCAGGGCTCGCTGAGACCGCGCCGCGGAAGTGCAGTTCGTTTCGGCGCTTCTTCGCCATCAGCTCGTCGTCGTTAAGGCCGTCGAGCATGCCCTGGATCGCTTTGTAGCTGTTCTGCCAGCTGAGCAGCGTGGTCATCAGGCCTGGCGCGCGGTCTTTGTACGGCGCGAGGATCTCGATGCTGTTGCGGAACTGTTCGACGACCATTGGGTATTCGTGGTCTCGTTGGACCTCGAGCTGCTGCATGGTCAGCTGACGGTTTGTGTTGCCTGGGTTTCCCGGCACGAAGACTAGGTCCCCGTTTCGCGCGCCTTCTTTGCGCCAGCGAAAGTAATGAGATGAAGTGTCGGCGGGCGTGTCGTTGGAGTAGGCGCGTATGAACGAGAAGTCGATGCTCCAGCGCGGGTAGGTGAAGTTGTCCGGGTCGCCGCCGTAATGCGCCGTCTGCAAGTGCGGCGCGACGACGAGGCGGAGGTCGTCCCAGACGCGGTACCGATAGAGCTGGTGCATAGCGCCGTGGTAGAGCGCCACGACCTGATGCATGTGTTGGGGGTGAGCTTTGTCTGCCGAGGCGGTGAGCTCCTCGATGTTTGCCGCGCGTTTTTTGGCAGCGGTGACGTCGTCGTCGGCTGAGGTGATGCCTTGGTCGACCTCTGCTGTGACGTCCTCTTGCGCGATCAGTTGCTGGACGGTCAGGCCTGGGATCGGGACCTCGTCGTTGAGCGCTGTGGCCGCGAAGCCGTCTTTGACCCAGGTGTTTGGCCCCTGAATCGCTGCGATCTGATCACGTACGCAGTGGTGGTTGGTCATGATCAGGCCTTTGGGCGACACGAACGAGGCTGAGCACCAAGGGTTGTCGCGTTCGCCTAGTCGCAGCGCGCCGAGCCGCAGCGCGTTGAGCCAGCGTTGATCTGGCTTGAACCCGTACTCCTCCTCTAGGTAGGCGAGCGGTGGGTTCTCAAACGTCCACATCTTGCCGAGCGCGAGGTTGTCGGCCTCAAGCGGCGGCTGCGCGTTTTGCGCGAGCGCTGAGACGGGGAGCAACAGCGCTAAGAGCGCGGCTGGGGCGAAGCTGGGCATCGTCTTAGTTAATAGGATGGGGTGGGTCAGTGGCGCCGGGTGCGCTCAAGGCGCGCGACGAGTTCAACGTGATCCGTGTGCGGGAATAGGTCGCAGATTCGAACCGCGCTGAGCTTGTAACCGGCCTTGGTTAGAGGCTCCAGATCACGCTGCAGGGCCTCCGCTGCGCAGGCGATGTAGATCAGTCGGCGAGGCCTGCTCTTTAGCACCGCGGCGACCCCCGCTTGTTGTAGGCCTGAGCGCGGTGGGTCTACGACCATCACGTCGACGTCTTCAGGCAGCTCGGCTTTAGAGAACCGCGCGCGCTGCACGCGGACCTGCGGCAGCGCGTTGGCTTTTGCGTTGGTCTCTGCGTCGCGGCAAGCGGCGGCGTTGTCTTCGACGACCATTACGTCGGCCGCCCCTGCCTTCGCGAGTCGTAGCCCGAACGCGCCGATGCCGCCGTATCCGTCGACGACGCGTTTGCCTTTGACCTCGCCACACATCTCAATGGCCGGCGCGTAGAGGAGCTGGTAGGCGCCGCTGTGGATCTGATAGAAGCTGCCCGCGCTGATCTGGAAGGTCATCCCGTCGCGTCGATCGACGATGTGGTCGCGGCCGCGCAGCGGTACGTGTCGGTCGCCGAGCAAGAACTGGTCTTCTCGGTCGCTGATCGAGTGGATCACCCCGACGAGGCGGCGCGGCCGGCCACGCTGCGGTAGCTCGCGCGCTGCAGCGGCGAGCAGCTCAGCGAAGCGCGGCCCGTCTGCGAACGGCCCGGGGCGGGTAACCAATCCTGCGAGCACCTCGCCGCTACCGCTCGCGAGGCGCGCCCAGAAGGCCTTGCTGACGCCGCGGCGACGGTTGGGTTGGAAGCCTTCGAGCTTCAGCTCACGCAGGATGTCGCCGACGCGCCTGCCGAGCGCGGTAAGCCACAGGTCTTGCGTCTGGCACTCTTCGATGCTGACCACGTGGTGCGTGCGATACTCGTAGATGCCGAGGATTGGCTTGCGGTCGCGGTCTTGTCGGATCGGGTAAAGCAGGCGCGAGCGGAAATGGCGTTGCGCGCGGCGCGGCAATTCAAAGTCGATCTGGAGGTCCCCGAGATACGGCGCGAGCATCTCGCGGCACGCGCTGACTTTGTCGTGTAGCTGCCACGCGATCGGTTGGTCTAGCAGTGAGCAGCCACCGCAGACGCCGAAGTGCTGGCATTCGAAGGTCTGCTCGCTCGGGTCTGGTCTTTGATCTCTGCGGCGCACGCGTTGAGTCTGAGGTAACTTGCCGCGGGCTACAACGTCAGCGCGGGTTGCGCGCGTGGCGCTTTATGGGTTGTTTGCGCGGCGAACGGCGGTCTCTGGGGCGCGCTCCCTCCAGTCGTCGGTCTTTGTTCTCGCGCCGGTGAGCTAGCCGAGACAGGGCTAGGCGACTGGTGCGTCTGCTTGCAAGCGCCTCGAAGGCTGGTTCTGGCCTCCGCGCGCGGTCTTCCCGCAGCGCCAGGAGTCCCAGTTTTGTCGCAGAGTTGGCGTTTGTAGCGCAGCGGCCCTTGCGGTGGCGAAGCCAGCGGCTCCGGCTGCTGAGCCGCTTTTGTTCGTGGCAGTGGCTGCGCCGTCCTCGTGTTTCCTATCTGGGATAGCCCCAAAATATGGACTGATGGCGACTTGTATCTCCGCGCATTGCATTCAATGACGGCGCGTATCGCCGCGAGTTCGGCTGTTTGGCCGTGAGATCGAGATACCGCGCCGACGTGGCCGCTAGCGCAGCTTCGATATCTAGTCGGCTGAGCGTAAACCCTGACGATCTTGTGAGAGGGCGTCGCAGTGGTAACTTCTGGGAATCTTAGGAAATCCGATCACGACATAGGTCTTCGTATGCGGCAACTCTCGAAAGTCACACTCTCCTTAGCCCTCGCAGCGGCGACGCTGTGCGCCCAGCAACCGGTCGGCATGCGAAGTGTCGCTTGGACCAACTTGAGCGGGGCGGGCTCATCGGTGCTGGCTGCGGACGTTCTTTACCCGTCGGCTTACAACGGCGCGAACGCGCCATTCGCGCAGCCGCCGAGCTCGAATGGCTTCCCGGTCGTGGTGTGCCTCCACGGATACGGCCTGATCGGACGAGACTACGGTAACATCGGGACCCGACTCGCAGAATCCGGATACGTAGCGGTCATGCTCAACACGGCGCGCTGGTCATACGGCACGCTTGAGAGCGACACTCGCGCGGTCTTCAAGGTGCTCGGATTTGAAACCCAGAACGCAGGAGGGTCGTTCACTTCGAAGTTCGACATGCAGCGGGTCGGTCTGATCGGTCACTCGATGGGCGCTGCGGTGATGGCTTACGTGCTCAGCGATAACCCGGGCTATAGCTGTGGTCTCGGCCTTGCGCCGGTCAACCCCACGCTCATCAAGCCGGTCTCGACGATCTCGGTACCGGTCGGGTTGGTGTCGGGTGAAGGAGACACGTTGACGCCTCCGTCGACGCACGCAGTTCCCTTCTACAACGCCTTCACGCCGAGCCAAGGTCTTAAGTTCCACTACCAAATGACCGACGCGTGCGACCACATGAACATCGCTGGTCTGCATGCACAGGAGCCGGAGGTGTTTTCGCGAGTCAAGCGGATCATCCACGGTTTCTTCGGCCAATTCATGGGGTCCGCCATCCCAGGTCTGGAGCCTGTCCTCGGCGATGACGGCTTGAGCGACCGGAACCTCATATCGGTCGATGTCGAGACTTCGGTGCCGCAGGTTTGGTCGGATTCTCCGCTGCGCATCGGGCACACAGCGCGCCTGTCGATCGTGCTCGAAGGCGGCTGGGGTGGCATGATCGGTGCCAGTTCGTTTGGGCCGCCCCAGTCGACGATGCTCGGGACGCTGCTGCTGGATGAGAACTCTGCCTTCACATTGGAAGAGTGCCCGGTCGTCGGTCAGCGTCTAGACGTGAGCCTGACTGTCCCGAGCATTCCGGCGTTGGTGGGGTCGACCTTCGCTGTGCAGGGCGCCGGTTCTTCGGTGTGCTCACCGTTCACTCTCGGCTCAGCCCTCGGCTTCGAGATCGGTTCCTAGCCGACTGATTTGTGGGGGTCGGCGGGCGGCCCGCTGCTCGTCCGTTGCGCGCAGCTCAGCCGGTCAAGACGGCGTTTGACGCGAACAGAGCGTCGCGATCGTGGAGGGCGCGCCATCCCTCCGCGAGGACGCAGTGTCCTACGGGCGCCCGCAGCGAAGCGCCAGGCCCTGCACAGAGCAGCACGTCTGGCTGGAACTCGCGCATCGCGGTGCGCACGCAGGCCGAGAAGTCGAACGTCTCCACGACTTGTTCGTGGACCGTGTAGCGCAGCAGCTCTCTTGGGTCGGCAGACCAGGGTGAGTGCACGTTGCCATATCCGTCGATCAGGTGGCACTTCGGCATTTGGATCGGCAGGTCGCCGAGCATCTGGGCGGCCTGTTTCGCGGTCTCAAGGCAGAGGCGTGTGTGGAAGGGACCGTGACCAGCGAGGCGGAAGGGAAACTCACGGTTGCTGATTTGTACCTTGGGCAGCAGCTTTAGCAGCTCGCGCGTGGCGGCTTCGGTGCCGGCGAGCACTTCGTGCCCGCCAAGGTGGATGCTGTAGTCACAGAAGAAATCGTGACCGCGTTCGCGGAGACCTTGGAGCGTCGCGTCTACCGCGATTCGAAGCTCCATGTTGACGCGCCAGTCCTCACCGACGGTCGACATCAGCACCTGACCGCCCTGGACCTGCTTTTGTAGGGACGCCATCGTCGCGACGAGGCGCCATCCATCGGTCGGATCTAGCGCCCCGCTGGCCGGCAATGCGGTGTACCACCCTAGGCTGTTGCCAGCGACGGCGAGGATGTCGTAGCGCTCGCGAAGCTGCTCGACGTGGGCCATGGTCCCGAAATAGATCAGCTCTGCGGCGTTTTCGCCGTCGAGGTGCAGGCTAGGACGGTAGCGGTCTGCGCCATCGACCTCTGTCAGCGTGGGGCGCCCTTGCTCGCGGCGTGAGCGATCAGAGGCTGCCAGCGCGTCCGCCACGGGGCCAGACCGTATGGTCTGGCCGACGAAGCCGAGCTCTGTTTTGGCGTAGGCGCCGCGGCCTGGGCAGAACAGCACTGCGCTAGGCTTGCTCATCGATCGACCTCCTCATCGCACAGCTCTAAAGCTGCGCGCTCGATGTCGGGCTCTTGCACGAGCACGAGGTTCGCGGCGGCGGCGAGCGGCACGTATGAGTCTTGCGCTGCGATGCGTCGAAGCTTGCACCCCTGCAGTTCGGGCGCTTGGCACAGCTCCGTCAGCAGCATCGGGCTCGGGCCGCCGTGGCTGTGGCGGCACTCGTCTACGATGAGGCAGCGACCGGTCGCTGCGACGTGTCGCTTGACCTCTTCGATCGGCAGCGGCATCAGCCACCGTAGATCGAAGACGCGCGCTTTAACGCCTTGTTCGCGGAGGCGTCGCTGGACGCGCAGGCTCATCCACAGTCCGTTGCCGTAGGTGATGATGGTTAGTTTATCGTCGTCGCTTGGCTCGTAGACACGGCCGTGTCCGAACGGCATCACCTCATCGGCAGGCGGATAACCGAACTGCCACGCGCCGTCGTTAGCCTCGTGCAGGTCCTTCTGCATGTAGAGCGCGATCGGCTCCAGGAAGATGCACACCTTGCCGTGGTCGTGCGCGAGTGACGTCATCGTTCTAAGCATCGTCACTGCGTCATCAGCGCGAGTTGGGATGCCGAGCACGACGCCCGGGATGTCGAGCAGCGCACCGATGGAGTTGTCGTTGTGGAAGTGGCCGCCAAAGCCCTTCTGATACGCGAGGCCTGCGATCCTGACGACCATGGGGTTCTGAAAGCTCGCGGTCTGTCCCTGCAGGTCTTTGTGTTGTTTGCCGGTGCTAAAGAACTGCAACGACGCTGCCTCGCCGCGGATCTGGTCGATCGCGTTGTGCAGGTAGGCAAGATATTGGATCTCGGGGAACGGTAGGCACCCCGCCTGTGCCATGCCCTGAGCGAGCCCCAGGATGGTCGTCTCATCAAGGATCGTGTTGAACACACGGCCGCCGCCGAATTTCTCGTAGAGACCTTTCGTCGCGTGGTAGACGCCCCCTTTACGCGCGACGTCCTCACCGAACAGGAGCGCGTTGGGGTAAGCAGCGAAGAGGTCGGTGAGCGCTTGGGGGATGCGGTACGCGAGGTGCCGCCCGCGGCCGTCCTCCTCGGGCAACCGGTCACCGAACGCCTCGAGCCGCGCGGCGCGGTCAGCGACGCGCACGGAGCATTGATCTTGTGTAGGCAGCGCCAGCGGCGACATCACATGCTCCACGGTCGTCAGCTTCGGCCGCTTAGCAGCCTCCTCGGCCGCGCGCCGCAGCCTGCGGTCGGTGTCTTCGTAGAGCGCCCAGATGCCTTCCCGGTCAATCGCGCCGGTGGACAGCATCAGGTCGACGAAGCCGAGCAGGGGATCCCTCGCCTCGTTGGCTTCGATGTGCTCGGGCAGCATGTAGTTGGTCTCGACGTCCGAGCCCGCGTGACCCATTAAGCGCACGGTCTTGGTGTGCAGGAACGCTGGTTTCCGTTGTGTTCGGACGTAGTCGATGGCTTGTTGCGCCATATTCCAAACGCCAGGGAAGTCCTGGCTGTCGCACGCGAAGTAGCGAATACCCGGCCGTTGACGCATCATCTGCTCGACGTAGTCGTCGGGTGTGCGCACTGAGATGCCGATGCCGTTGTCTTCGCATGCGAAGAGGATCGGGCATGGTTGCTTGTGCAGCACTGCTGCACCTGAGCTGTGTAGGCCTGCTTGGGCCGTCGCGTGGTTCATCGACGCGTCGCCGAAGCTGCAGTAGACGATAGAGTCGTAGGGTGCGTCGTTCGGTAGCTTCAGGCCCTGCCGCTCCCGGCGCTGCATCGCCATGGCGTAGCCGACCGCCTTGGGCAGGTGGCTGGCGATCGTGCTGGTTTGCGGCGGTACGTTCAAAGACGGTGAGCCGAGCACCTTGTGTCGACCGCCGCTTATCGGGTCTTCGGCTGAAGCGCAGAAGCTAAGCATCGCGTCGAAGAAGGGCGTCTCGCCGTGGCCTTTGCGGAGCCGCGCAGCCATGAACGCGCCGCTGCGGTAGTGCAGGAACGCGGTGTCGGTTGGACGCGTTAACTCACCGAGGATCGCGTTGGCTTCGTGGCCTGAGCTGCCGATCGTGTAGTAGCTGATGCCCTTGTCTTTCATCTCGCGCGACAGCAGGTCCTGGAGGCGCGACTGGATGGCCGACTCGAAGACTGCGACAGCCTGGCGGCGAGACATCGGTGAGTGCGGGGCGATCGGCGCGTCGAGCGGACCTGCCCGGGTGGGGTCGGGGCCTGGGTGGTTGCGTAGCAACTGTTGCAGGCGCTCGGTGACTGGACCTTCGCGGCGGATCGACATGTCTGGAGCGTTAATCTTACGCGCTACGCGCTGCTGGTCCACCGCCTTAAACTGTCTGCATGCAGTTAGATGCGAGGATGCAGCAGTTCCTAGACAGCCTGTCTGGTGAGCAGGCTGACGCGTGGTCCGGCCCGCTGCTGGGCTGTTGGCATGCGTTGCGCGGGGAATGGGACGCCGCGCATGATGCCGTGCAAGGCCCTTCCGAGGCCGAAGCGTGGACGCACGCGGTGCTGCATCGAGAAGAGGGCGACCACGCCAACGCTCGCTACTGGTATCGCCGCGCCGGCCGTCCTGTGGGCGCAGGCCCGGTCCGCCGCGAGTATCTCGCGATCGCGGCGGTGTTGCTGAAGGCGCGTTAGCCTAGCGCCGCTAACCCGTATCGCTCTCGCAGGACGGCGTAGTGATGCAGGTCATGTCCGAGCACGATCCATGGCGTAGCGGCGACGGTGACCGGCGCGCCGTTCGCGGTCCCGCGCCTACCCCAGGCAGCGCTGTCGAGGCCTCGGAACAACGTCATCGTCGCGGCGCGTACGGACTCGTATTCATCGATGACGCACGCGAGCGACCGAGCCGAGCTACCGTCGAGCGTCGCGTATGAGTTCTCGTCAAAGCTCGGCAATTCTTGTTGGTCGCCGCGCGCCACGCACATCGCGCGGTAACAGAACATGCGCTCGCCGTCTGAGACGTGGAGCAACAGTCGCTTGACCGACCACTTCCCTTCTTCGTAGGCGTAGTCACCGCGCTCTTCGCCAGCAGCCCGCATTAGTCGGGCCATGCGCCGGCCTTGTTCTGTGAGGCCTTTGAGGACGTCGTTGTCGGTGACGCGCGCGATGTAGCTTTCGAAGAACTCCGCGTAGTCGCCTGCGTTCGGCCGAGTGATCATAGGGATAGCATCACCAAAACGGCGCTCATTGCCGAGCGGCAGGGTCTTGGCGATAGTATTCGCGCAGCAGGCCGTATAGCGCTGGGTGCCGCTTTTGTAGCTGGCTGCTCTTCTCGAAGAAGCACTCGGTCGCGACCGCGAAGAACTCTGCTGGGTTGGTGGCGCCGTACGTGTCCATCACCGTCGCGCGGCCGGTCGCGGCGGCGTCACGTAGCGCGCGGAACTCACGCGTCATCGTCTTTGTCCAGCGCCGAAGAAGCTCTGGTCCTGAGAGCTGTGGGGTGCCATCGGCGGCGCCGTCGAGCATGTCGAGCTTGTGCGCGAACTCGTGGAAGACGAGGTTGTGTCCGTCTTCGGGGTCGAGCGCGCCGCGCCGCGAGTCGTCCCACGAAAGCACGATAGGGCCGCGCCGCCACGCTTCACCGAGGTTGGCTTGGCCCTCGCGGACGAGCCCGTCTGAGCCTATCGACGGCATCGTTTTATAGGCGGCGGGATAGACCAGGATCGAGGTCACGTAACGGTAGTAATCATGCTCGATGTTTAGGAGGAGCAGGCTCGCTTGCGCCGCGATGGTGACCCGGATCTCGTCGTCGAGTTCTAAGCCGCCGCAGCCCTCCCAATTTTTTTCGGCGACGATGACGCGGAGGTCGTCGCGTATGCGCCCTTGGCCGCGCTGGTCCAGCGCGGCGTAAAAAGGCAGCCGCTCGACGATCTTCAGCCACTCCTCGGGGAAGGCCGCCGCGATCAGCCGTCGCCGGCGTCGGCGGCGCAATGGACGTAACAGCCAATCGAACAACACGAGCGTACCGTGCCGCGGCGCGCCGTGACATCAACCAAGAGATCGATGAATTGTTCCTGCGCGCCATCTAGCGATTGCGGCCGTGGCCGGCGGTGGATTCGATGGGGTCGTGAGCAAGCTCGCGCACCATCCACAACCGTTAGGGCTCGCGCCTGAGTTGCGCGGGTTTGACGAGTTCGGCGGTTGTACGATCGAGGGTCTGTTGGAGGTGGAAGGCCACCGCGTGCCAACGTTTACGAACGAGTTCTGGACCAAGGCGCAGCGTGAAGGCCACAGCTTGCATGAGATTAGCTATCGCGCCTGCTTCAAGCCGTCCTTGCCGGCCTTCTTCTTGGATCGCCTGAGCCGCCCGGGAGACTTGGTCCTGGATCCGTTCATGGGGCGCGGGACGACGCCGTTAGAGGCGTGCCTGCGAGGTCGCGTGCCGTGCGGTAACGACGTCAACCCGCTCTCGGCGATGCTCTTGCGCCCGCGACTCTGTCCGCCCACGCTCAGCGAAGTCTCCGCGCGGATCGACTCGCTCGAGCTCTCGTGGGACGGCGACTGCGACGATGACCTGCTGGTGTTCTTCCATCCCGCGACGCTTCGTTCGCTCTACGCGCTGCGAGACTACTTTATGCGGCGCGATGCGGCGGGTGAACTTGACGGCGTCGATGAGTGGCTGCGGATGGTGTCGGTGAATCGGCTGACGGGGCACTCGAGCGGCTTCTTCTCGGTCTACACGTTGCCGCCGAACCAGGCGACCACCGTCGCCTCGCAGCGCAGGATCAACAGCAAGCGCGACCAGGTCCCCGAAGAGCGCGACGTGCGCGCGATCTTGCTCAAGAAGTCTCGGGCGCTGCTCGCCGACACCGAGACCTTGTGGCGCAGTCAGAGCCGTGTGCTCGCTAAGATGTCGTTGCTGATGACGGGTTCAGCGTCGTCGATGCCAGCCGTGCCGAGCAGCAGCGTGCAGCTTGTGGTGACGTCGCCGCCGTTCTTGGATGTCGTCCAATACGCGGATGACAACTGGCTTCGGTGTTGGTTCTGCGGGATCGACGCCAAGGCGGTTCCGATGACGATGGCGCGCAACGTCGAGGCTTGGCGCGACGCGATGGCCCCTGTTTTCGCGGAGCTTCATCGCGTCGTTCGACCGGGGGGCTACGTCGCCTTTGAGGTCGGTGAGGTGCGCCGCGGCAAGGTCCGCCTCGAAGAGCACGTCGTGCCGGTCGCGGCGAGCGCAGGCTTTGATCCAGAGTTAGTGATGCTGCATACGCAGAACTTCACGAAAACCGCGAACTGCTGGGGCGTAGACAACAACAAGCGCGGCACCAACACCAACCGGGTCGTCGTGTTGCGTCGGCCTGAGTGACGTTAGACGTCACGCAGAGCGCGTTTTTGGATCTTGCCCGATCCTGTGCGAGGCAGCTCTGCGTGAAACACCACTTCCTTCGGCGTCTTATAACCTGCGATCCGCTGGCGGCACCACGCGATGAGGTCGTCGACGCTCGTCGAATGGTCGGGGCGTAGAACTACTGCGGCCACGACGCGCTCGCCCCATTTTTCGTCAGGCTTGCCGAACACCGCGCACTCCAAGACAGCAGGGTGCTCATAGAGAACGTGCTCGACCTCGACCGAGTACACGGTTTCAGCGCCGGTTTTGATGACATCCTTTTTGCGGTCGACGATGTCGACGAAGCCGAACGCGTCGATGGTCGCGAGGTCGCCCGTCATCAGGAAGCCGTCTGCGTCGAACGCCGCTGCGGTCGCCTCAGCGTCGTGCCAGTAGCCCGGCGTGACGGTCTCGCCGCGCACGCGAATTTCGCCTACTGCGTTGGCGTCGTTAGCGATGGGGACGCCGTGTTCGTCGACGACCTTTAGCTCGACGCCGTGGAATGGACGGCCAGTCTTGCACTTGTAGTGCAGCTGTTGCTCTGTCGGCAGTTGGGTTAGTTCTGGAGGGAGCAGACTCAGGGTTAAGTACGGGCTGGTCTCGGTCATCCCGTATGTCTGCACGTAGTCACATTTGAACGTGTCGATGATGCGACGCACGACGTCTGGCGCGATCGGTGCGCCTCCGCTCAGCATGGCGCGAAGCTGGTAGCTCCGCTCACCTGCGTCTGCCTCCTTGACCATGAGGTTGAGCATGGTCGGGACGAGATTTGTGATCGTGACCTGCTCGTCGACGAGGAGAGCTAAGGCCGCGCGCGCGGTGAACGTCGGCAGGAAGGTGTGCCGACCGCCGACTGCGGTGACCGCGAACGTCGCCCACGCGTCTGCCAAGTGGAACATCGGCGCGACGTGTGACCAAGTATCGCGCTCGGTCAGCTGCAGCTCCTGGATCGCGGCGTCGGCGTGCGTGCACACGTTGCGGTGCGTCAGCGTTACGCCCTTGGGCGCGCCGGTTGTGCCGCTGGTGTAATAGAGCTGCGCCGGCTCGTCAGCCTCAAGCAGGAAGGTCTGCGTGCCGGGCGCGCCGTGTTGGGGGACGCGGAGCGGCTCACGCTCGAGGATGCCCGCGCGCAGCTCGTGGGCGTCGTCGTGAACCAGCCAGCGCGCGCCGCTGTGCTCGAGGATGTCGCGTTGCTCGCCGTCGGTCAGCCTAGTGTTTAATGAGACGAGGATCGCGCCAGCGGCAGCGACGCCGAAATAGGCGATGAGGTGGTCGATGTCGTTGTGCATCAGACACCCGACGCGGTCGCCTTCTCGCACTCCGCGATCGCGTAGATTCGCGGCGAGCGTGAGCGCGCGGTCGCGTGCCTCTACGTAGCTGATTTGTCGATGGCCTTGCGCGAGCGTCGGCCGGTCGGGCCACCGGCGCGCGGCGTCGGCGAGGAAGTTCCATACGTTCACGTCGACGAGTATGAGGTTGTGAGCGCGGCGGGCAATCGTTCCAATCTTCCCGAGCGATGTCTGAACCATGTGATAGCGACCCGGCGCCGACGCCGAAGCTGACGATCCTCCACCAGGAAGACGAGTTCGTCGCAGTCAGCAAGCCCAGCGGGCTCTTAGTCCATCGAGATGAGCATCACCCGGACGCCCCTGCCGCGTTGCAGCTGGTCCGAGACCAGGTTGACAAGCATCTTTATCCGTTCCATCGACTCGACCGCGCGACGTCGGGGATTTTGCTCTTCGGGTTTTCGCGCAAAGCGGCCGCGTCGTTGCAGAAGAGCCTCGCTGCGCCCGATGCGCACAAGAGCTACGTCGCGTTGATGCGATATCCAGGTAGCGCTGGGCAGCTTGGAGCGCGCTGGACCAGCGAGCGACCGTTAACAGACGACAAGGGCAATCAGAAGGCGTGCCGAACGGACTTTGCGGTCTTAGAAGAGTTCGATCGCTGCGCCTTGGTGGGGTGCCGCATCTTCACTGGCAGGTATCACCAGATCCGCCGGCACGCTAACCACTGCGGCCGCCACATCATCGGGGACACCACCCACGGCAAAGGCCGCATCAACGGCCTCTTTCGTGAGCGCTACGGCCTGCATCGGCTGTTCTTGCATCTCACGAGGGTTGAGCTGGCGCACCCGATGACCGGCGCGCCGCTGGTGATCGAGGACGCGATGCCCGCGGAGTTGACCTCGGTGCTGGACAGGCTCCGGGGCGTGGTCGTTGCGAAGCCCTAGGGCGCGCCGCGGCGCCCTGGATGTGGCGGCGGCGATGTCGTCGGTGACGTCCCCTCGAGGAAAGACCTTGACTGCGCTCCACAAGCCATCAAGATGGCCCTGTCCTACTGGCAGATATACGGTGTGACCGTATTTAAACCAACCTCTGCCGGGAGCTGCAAAATGGTCTTAATGACCTATTAATAAAGTAATTAAACATGGCAGCCGCTAAGAAGAAGAAGACGGCCAAGCGTACGACGAAGGCTAAGAGCACCAGCACGAGGGGGCGCGCCTCGCAGAAATCCGGTGCTCAGATCCCCAAAAAGATCGCCCTGTCAGGAGGTGGTTACTGCCTCTACGCGCCGCGTTATCCCCGCTTCCTAACCGAGCCGGGTTTCTGCGATGAGGCCAACATCGCGAGCGAGATCGTCTCTTCGGTGTTCTTCCTGTCGTTCTTGTCAGGCGGGCGCCCGATCACTACGTCGTGTGTCGGCTTCGCGATGGAGGACGGCGCGGCCGTCCTGACGCACCAAGGCCCGGGCTTAAAGGTCGTTGAGCGGCGTTACCTGACTTGTGATGACCGCTTCGTCTGTGACCTTGAGCTCACCAACGAGGGCAAAGAAGAGGCCGAGCTGACGGTGGTGCAGTGGACCACGACCGACGTCGAGGGCGAGCCGGTCTCGCATGAGGGTGACAGCTTCCGCATTCGGCGCGCGCTAAGCGCCGGAGGGCGCCCCGCGGTCCCAGCCGATGTGCTGTTCTCAAGCCCTGACAGCAAGGGCGCCCGGTGCTTGCAGGCCTACTTCTGTGAAGGGGGTAGCGACTTGCCGGACTATCGCGAGACGCCTTGGTTTGACGCGGCCGGGCTGCAGACGCCGCGCGCCAAGCGACCAGTCGAGAAGCCGAGCCCGATCATCCCGGGCTCGCGTTGCTACGCCGGCTTGTTCCGTCACGTAACGCTCAAGGCTGGCGGCAGCGCCGCTCACCGTTTTGAGGCGAACTATGCCTTCAAGGGCAAGGGGGTCAACTTCCGGGCGCGTCGCCCTGACCCGAAGGACGAAAACGGCTACAAGGCGTTTTGGGCGCAGACGCCGACCTTCGTCTGTGAAGACAAGGCGATGGAGCGCGTGGTCAACCACCGCTTCGAGCTGCTTTATCTGCTGCGTCAGCCGCACGGCGCTGGCTTGTTCTCCTCGCCTGGGTTCTGCGAAGGCAACGGCCACTTGCACGTGCCGTCTAGCTTCGCGGCGCCGTCGATCATGCGCGAGGCGCGCTGGCTGCAGGATCCGAGCTACGCGCGCGGCTGCATGAAGATGTTCTTCGACAACCTGCTACACAACGGGCAGGTGCCGGGCCGCGTCTATATGAGCGGCACGGACGCGAACGACTTCTACCACGCTGATTGGGGCGGCGGCTTTGAAGCGCTAGATGAGATGCATAACGACAAGGCGACCAAGAAGGCCGTCTTGATGGCGATGCAGCGCTACGTGAAGTGGGTCGGCAATAACCGTGACCCTGAGGGCAGCGGCTTGACCGACATCGTCAACCACTTCGAGTCTGGCCAGGAGTTCTCACGCCGCTACACGGTGATCGATAATAAGGCCGACCGCGCGGTCGAGTTTACGGAGCAGTTCCGCCTCAAGGGCATCGACGCGTCGGTGTTCCGCTACCGCCTCGTGAAGTGGCTGCACGCGGTCGCCGAAGAGATCCAAGAGAAGGCGATGGCCAACCGCTTCCAGGCAGAGGTAGAGGTCATCTTGGACACGGTCCGCAGGAAGATGTGGGACGACAAGGCCGGCATGTTCATGGACCTGGATCCGAAGAGCCGTCGTAAGACCAATGTGAAGGCGGCCGTCGGCTTCTATCCGCTGGCGACCGACATCCCGAACCAGAAGCAGGTTGACGCGATGGTCGACCTGATCTCGAGCCGCGATCAGTTCTGGGCGAGGTACCCGGTGCCGAGCATCGCGATGAGCGATACGACCTTCGACGGCGCAGGTCGCTGGAAGGGCACGCGCAAGGGCTCGCCGTGGAACGGCCGCACGTGGCCGGTGGTTAATTCGCATATCCTCGAAGGCCTCACCTACTGGGCAGAGCGCGGCAACAAGAAGGCTCAACGCCTAGCCAATCAACTGCTCGACCGGACGATCACCATGATGGGTGGCGAGCTCGAAGGTCTCGAGCAGGCGACCTCCTTCGAGCATTATCACCCCGAGTTCGGCATCGGCTCTCGATACCGCGGCGTCGACCTGAACTTGAACGCGTTCATGCTCGATAACATCTTCCGGATCGGATGCGGGTTCGCGGTTCGTTACGGAGAAGTCCAGGACGACCCGGTCGGAGACGCGCGCGACTTCAAGCTCAAGGGTATGCCGCTGGGCAACAAGCTCTTCGACGTCGAGCGTAAGAGCGGCAAGCTTAAGGTCTTGCCCAGATAGCTTCGATACCGACGGCGTCGCGACGTCACGCCTCGCCATCGGCTATGGTGACGGCGTGACGACGATCGACGATATCCGTGCGGCAGCGCACCGCATCGCTGCTCACGTTCATCGAACGCCAGTGATGACCTCGGCGACGCTCGACGCCGAGCTCGACGCGCAGGTGTTCGTGAAGTGCGAGAACCTGCAGAAGGTCGGGGCCTTCAAGGCCCGCGGGGCGTGCAACGCGGTCATGGCGCTGTCCGATGACGCGGCGTCTCGCGGCGTCGTGACCCACAGTAGCGGCAACCACGCTGCAGCGTTGGCTTACGCGGCTCGAGCGCGCGGCGTGCGGGCCTATGTCGTGATGCCGGAGAGCGCGCCGCAGGTGAAGGTCGAGGCTGTTCGCGGCTACGGCGCCGAGCTGCGGTTTTGTAAGGCTGCTGAGCGTCAATCAACGTGCGATGCGTGGCAGCAAGAGACCGGCGCTGCGCTGGTGCACCCGTTCGAGGATCCATATGTCATCGCTGGACAAGGCACCGCTGCGCTTGAGCTGCTCGAGCAGACGCCCGACCTCGACGTCGTGATTACGCCGGTCGGCGGCGGCGGGCTCTGCTCTGGCGCTGCGGTCGTGGTGCGGTCCTTACTGCCCGGCGCGAGGATGTTGGCCGCGGAGCCCGAAGCCGTTGACGACGCCGCACGCTCGATGGCGACTGGCGTTCGTCAGCCGCGCGTTGAAGACCCTAAGACGCTCGGGGACGGGTTGATGACTGCATTGGGTGAGCCCAACTTCGCGTTGTTACGCCAGCATGAGGTCGAGGTCGTCACCTGCAGTGAGGGGTCGATGGTCGAAGCCGCCCGGTGGTTCTTACAGCGAATGAAGATCTTGGTGGAGCCCAGCGGCGCGACGGTCTTGGCTTCGATCCGGAAGGTCGCCGCTGAGGTCCGCGGCAAACGGGTTGGCATGATCGTGACCGGCGGTAACACGGACCTCCGCTGGGTAGACGGCGCTTGAGCGGTCAGGCTCCTGCGCGTCAGGCCTGGATCCGCGCGGCGCATGATCAGCAGGCGCTCCCGACGATCGCTTCGAGCGCTGCGCGCTCTTTGGGGATGTCTGCGGTGAGGATGTCGTGGCCTGACTTCGTACACATGACGTCGTCTTCGATGCGGACGCCGCCGAAGCCGCGCTTGTTGTTCATCTTGAGGAAGCGCTCCGCCTTGGCGAAGTTGACCTGACCCTTAAACTGCTTGCGCATGGTGGTGTTTTGCAGGATCGCGGGAACGAAGTAGATCCCGGGCTCGATGGTGACATACATCCCTGCGGCGAGGTCGATGTCCATGCGGAGGAAGGCGGTTCCGAACTGTGCGCTGCGTTTACGACCCGGCGGGTACGCGATGAGGTCGCCGTATCCTTCCATGTCGTGTACGTCGATGCCGATGATGTGTCCGACCCCATGCGGGAAGAACACGGCGTGCGCGCCGCTCTCTACTAGGTTGTCTGTGTCGCCGTGCATCAAGCCAAGCTGGCACAGTCCGTCTGCGATCACGCGCGCCGACGCGAGGTGTAGATCACGGTAGCGAGCGCCAGGTTTGACCATCGCGACGGAGGCCTTCTCCGCTTCGAGCACGATGTCATAGATGTCGCGCTGAGCGGGCGAGAACCTCCCGTTGGCGGGCCAGGTCCGCGTTACATCGCCACAGTATCCTGACGGTAGCTCCGCGCCCGCGTCTAGCAGCACGAGGTCGCCGCTCTTCACGGAGTTGCTGTGGTCATGGTTGTGAAGTACCTCACCACGAACGCTGAGGATGGTGCCGTAGGCGGGTACGCAGCTGTGCTTGATGAACGTGCCTTCGACGTGGCCGACCAGCTCTTGTTCGCTGATGCCCGGCCGCGTATGCGCCATCGCCTTCTTGTGCGCGTCGCGCGTTACGGCAGCCGCGCGGCGCATCTCCTTGACCTCCTCGGGCAGGCGGTGGTTACGCAGCGCAGCGATGGCGCGCAGCACGTCGGGGTGGCCGACCTTCTTGGTGTTGAAGAACTCGACCTTGTCGCCGGTGATCTTTCGCGCTTCGGCCGTCGCGCGCGGGTCCGCGATCGCGATCGTGTGCGCCTTGCGAGCGCCGAGCTTCTTCTTTACGAGGTCGCCGAGGTCGCTGCGTTTTTCGACGCTGGTGACTCCGATCGACCGCTTTACCTCGGCGAAGCTGGCTGATGGACCGTGCCAGAGCGCGTCTTCCGCCGTGCGCTCGTCCAGGAAGAGGGTCACGGACTGATCTTTTGGATCGAACAGCGCGGCTGCGTTGGGCTCGGGGCTCGCGAAGAAGAACAAGAACGCGCTGTCGGCGCGAAACGGCCCTGGGTTCGCGGGGTAGTTGCGTGGGATCCAGCTACCTGCCATCAACAGGACAGGCGAGTCGATGGCGGCGAGGAACTGCTTGCGTCGAAGCTTGAAGTGCGCGGAGGTCGGCATGCGCCCCGAGCGTAGCGGGCGCCTGGGTCCGGTGGGAGGTTCGTCGTGGACGTGTTCGAGGTCGGGTGGACGCAGCCCCTCGAGGTCACGGTTTAGGGGGCTTGTCCCCGCGCGCTGCGCGCGCCGCTTTGACGGCTCGAGCCCGCGCCGCGTGCAGCGCCGCGCGGAACGCGTCAAGGTCGTCCGGGAACTGTTGCCGTAGCGCGCCTGCGTCAACCTCACCGCAGGCGCGGCGGAGCAGCGTGAGGTCGCGGAGCACGCGGTCACGGACGGGCGCGCCGTCAGCTGCGTGGCCGAGCCGTCCCGCGGAGTCGGCTGCGACAGCGATCGCGAAGGCGTCTAGCGGATAGTCCTTGGCGCGGAAGAAGTTCTCGTAGAGCTTGGCTAGCGTGCCGTCTCGCAGCTCGTCGAAGCGGCGCACATCGAGGTGCAGGGACGCCACGTGCTTGCAAAGCGTCGCTGCGCGCTGGTCCATGAGGCCGGGCCATCGTGAGTTCAGCGCGTCTACGTGAGCGACTCCTGCCCGCTCGTGGCCCCGGTGATGTGGGAAGTCCTCGGGATGCGTGTCTGACTTGCCCAAGTCGTGGCACAGCACCGCGAACAGCGCGGCCGCGCGGTCACGCTCGGCGAGGCTCGTCGCGTGCGCCACGGCCCACTCTATGGCGAGGATCAGATGCAGGCCTTGGCCTACCTCGGGGTGCCACCGCTGAGGACCGGCTGGTCTGCCGTCGAACTGCCGCGCGATCGACTCAGAGATGACGGATAGCACGCCACCCTCGTGGAGGTCATGCAGGCAGCGACCCGGCGACGGCGTCATACAGAGGATCGCGCGGAGTTCGAGCGCGACCGCCTCCTTCGGCTGCTCTAACAGCAGCGATGGGTTTAGCTGTTTAGCGAGCGCTCGGATCGAAGGGTCGAGGCGAAACCCTAGCTCGTAAGCCTTGCGGAAATAGCGCAGCCACCTGATGCCGTGTTCGCGGACGCGGTCGACGGGATCGCCGACCGGCACTACGCGTTGCTCTTGGTAGTGCTTTAGTCCGTCAAACGGGTCATGCACCGCGTTGTTAGAGAGCTGGACCGCGACGGCTCCGATCGTCATGTCGCGCTCGGACAGGTCGGCTTTGACCTGCTCGATGAGCGGCGCGGCCCGGTCACCGGCGCGGAACGTCGTGATCTCGACGCGCTGGTCGCCTAACTTCGCGGCGAGCGTACCCCGCTCGAGGTTACCTTGGGTCGTCGGGACGAAGCACCCGTGTCGCTCTAGCAGTGCTTGACCTTGGTCTGGGGTCAGCGCCCAAGCTAGGTCGAGGTCGCTAGGATTCGGCCCCGGTATGTTTGCGGCGCGGCAAGCGGCCGCGAGCGCCTGTGAGCCGACGACGCAGACGCCGAGTTCGGGCGCTGCGAGCCACGGTGCGTGTTCGTTGACGAAGGCGATCGCGTCCAAGCCGATTAACTCGCTCCGCTTTTGTCGGTCAGCACCTTTAAGGTCAGGAAGCCTGCGTAGGCGATCACCATGCTGAAGCCGAGCAAGCGGGGGACCCTCTTCGCCCCGCGCAGGGCCGTGACGAAGACCAGGGTCGCGATGATCGTTACGCCGAGATCGAGCAGCTGAGGCTCGAACCCGAACGGCTTTAGCAGGCCAGCGCCTCCGAGCACGGCGCCGATGTTGAAGATATTGCTGCCGATCACATTGCCGATACAGATCTCGGGTTGGCCGCGCATCGCGGCGACCGCTGACGTCGCGAGTTCGGGCATGCTGGTGCCGATCGCGATAACCGTTAAGCCGATGACGTTGGGGCTCATTCCGAAGTTCTGGGCGACGACAACGGCGCCTTCTACGAGCCATTCTGCTGAGTAGGCGAGGACGATGAACCCGCCGCTAAGCATCATCGTGTGGATCAGCCAGCTGATTCGGGTGGCGGGCGACCGCGGCGCGTCATCCGGTTTGCAAGATTTGTGTTCGCGTCGTTCGCGGGCTAGCAGTTGCCCGACGAACACGACCAACACCGTCAAGAAGATGGCTGCCTGCCAGCGCGCGAGCTCCTCGCCGAAGAACGGCAAACACAGCAGGCCAGTCAGTAGCATCATGAAGATTAGCTCGAACCACTTGGTGTTTAGGTGGATCGCGCGGATCGAGGCCGTCACGCCAACGATGAGCAGGATGTTCGCGATGTTACTGCCCATGACGTTGCCCATGGCGAGGTCGGCGTGGTCGTCGGCGGCGGTGAGTGTGACAAGCAGCTCCGGCAGCGAGGTCCCGATCGACACGAGGGTGAGCCCGACAGCCATGCGGCTCATACCCAGCGTCAGCGCGATCCAGACTGCGCCACGTACGAGTAACTCCGCGCCTGTGATGAGCCCGACGAGCCCGATCAGCACTGCGACCGCGGGTTGTTCTGTCGCCCAAGTCACGCTCTCGACAAACAGCAGCATCGATGCATCCTACGACCCAAATCATAGGACGCTCGGACAATTCGGGCTGAGCGGAACGCCTCTAGGCGTCGATCGGATTGACCGATAGACAGTGGTGACATGATGGGGTTCACGCGTTGGTTGGCTACGTTGCTCGGCGGGGCGCTGCTCGGCTCAGGCCTCTTCCTTCACGGTGAAGTCGCCTTAGCTCGCTATATGCGCGATGAGGTTGATAAGTCGTTCTTCCTCTGGCGCGCGATGGGTGAGGCGACGTTTGTATTTCAGGACGGCGAGACGCAGATGGCGTTGGCGATGGCCGAGGTGCCTAAAGAGGCGCTGCGCGCGAGCGAGCGTTCGGCGTGGATCTTGGTGGTCGCAGGCGGGCTCTTGTCGCTCACTGGGCCGTTGCTGCGTCGGAGTCGAGACAGCAGCGCACGCGCCCCGTTGACGAAGTGATCGGGTCTGCTCGCGGCCGCGGCGCCTCAGACGTCGCGGAACTTGCCGCCGTTTTCGCGCGCCATGCGGCGCATCAACTCCTTTGGGGAGAGGCTGAGGCCCGCTTGTGCGGCCTGCACCTCTGGCGGGGTCCTGGAGCTGATGAAGACCGTGTTGATGCGGACCTCTTTGAAGCGGTTGACCTCCTGCGTCAAGCGCAGGATCTCCACTGGATCCATCACGTCGCCGACCGAGGGCGCGCCGTCTGAGAGCAGGAAGATCTCGTCGACCGTGGTCTCGTAGTGATTCCCATAGACGAGCGTCTTGATTCCGAGCGCCTTCTCCATACCGCTCCACAGGTTCGTGCCGCCGAGCGGCCGCAGCTTCTCGACGAACTTGCTGAAGCGGACCCTGTAGCGCTTGTTAGCCGGGACGAGCTGTTTTTGCCAGGCCTCGGCTTCGTCGTCGCCGTTGAAGGTGACGAGGTTGAACATAGCGTTGGGAGCGAGGCCGTCGATCGCCTTTAGCAGCTCCCGCTTCGCGTAGTCGAGGCGGCGGAGATCTTGGCCATCGTCGTTCATGGGCCACTCCATGCTGCCTGAAAGGTCGAGGATGAATACGACCCGCGTGCCTTCGACGGGGATGCCGACGAAGCCCTTGGCAGACGTGCCAGAGCTAGGTCTCTTGGCGACCGATTGGCTAGTGGCGACGGCCATCTTGTCCTGCTCTTCTTCCCACAGCTTGCGCCAGCTAGCGGGGTCCTCGGCTGAGAACACTGCGCCGGTCATCCCGACCAACAGCTCGTGGACCCGGAACCGGAGCAGGCCGGAGAGCCGGCCGCTCTCGACCTCCTTTGGGTGATCGCGGAACCGCTCGAGCACGGAGATTAAGGCGGGCACCGCTTCTACGGATCGGAAGTCGTCGAGCAGGCGGACGAGCACCATGTCGGCGCGCCATGTGGTTCGGCCAAGCGCAGAGATGGCTGCGCTGACGGCCTTCCGTGCGGTGGGCGGTGGCGGCAGCGGCTTCGCGTCGATGCTCGGATCGCTGTTGCCGCGAGCCTTGGCGCGGTCGCGCTTGCCCTCCTCTCTCTTGACGTGCTCGGCGTAGATCGCGCGCAGCGATTTAGCGGCTGTCACAAGCACCGCGTCGTCCTGTTCGCGCTCGAGCACGCCGATGAGCGCGTTCTGTGACGCGGTGTCGCTGATCTGTGCGAGCGCCTGCACTGCGTGTAGCCGCGTCACGACGTCCTCGGCGTCGAGAGCGCTGGTGATCACCTCTGCGTAGGCCGGGTCTCGGATGTGCCCGAGCGCTAAGAGGGCTGCGGCGCGCAGCTCCGAGGCTTGCTTGCGCGCACCCCATTCCCCGCGCCCGCCGGCCGCAAGCATGTCCTTAGCGGCTTTGCTGTGCATCTTGCCGAGCGCCTCAAGCGCTTCCGAGCGGACGCTGTAGGGCGCCATCGCGTAGCTGTATTTGCCCTTGGGGTTGAGCCCGACCGCTGCGACCTCCGCGATTGCTCGGGCGGACTCCGCGTCGTTGCGTTCGGCCAGGACCTTCAGGATGAGCTTGAGGTCGCCAGACCACGTCGGGTTACCGAGGTCGTTTGCCTTGCGGACCTTGTACTTCAACGCGATCGACTTCTTACCGAGCGGCTCTGGGCTGCGGTAGTCGATCTTTCCTTTGCGGTACAGCTTTAGCCATGAGTCCAGCGCCTTTAGCGGCTGCGGCTCTGCCGTTGGGCTGCAGTTGATCGGAGTCGGCGCGGTCAGGGCGGCAGGGACCGGCGTTGATGTTGCGTAGAGTGCGGCGGTGAGGATTGCGGCGAGCATCACGGTGGAGGTCTGGGCGGCGCCCATGTGGGACCTCAACACTCTAGCTGACGCTTGCGCTAGAGGTCTACCGGGTTGCGCTCGTCAGCGACCTTGGCGCACTTCTAGCTGAAATCGCACCTGCCCTTCGTCTCCGAAGACGCGGAGCATGGCTTCGTGACGGGTGACTTCACTCCGCGGGGCGACCAGGTTCGGGCCGCACGATCCGTCAACGAACAGCATGTTCGGGGAGGGGTTAGTGATGCCGCCTTGAATGTCCGACATGTCGCCGAACACGATGAACAGCTTCGGAAACACCCCTGGGCGGCGCGTGTTCAGCTCCATGAGCTCGTGCAGTTCACGTGCTGGGTCGCTGGCGAGCCGTAGCCCGATATGGTCTGTGACGTTGCTGAGCCGCTGCTTCGACAGCGCTGGCCCGTAATATGTGTCGACTGCCTCGGGAGAGTGATCGCTGAGTTTAGGCACGCGATCGAGCCATTCGACCGCGAAGTTAAGGTCTCGGTCGAGCTGGTCGTCGGTGAAGACCAGGCGGTCTCGTCGGTTCAGGTCTATCAACAGCTCGCCGAAGTCGCGCACTTCATTGGCGTTGTGGATGACCTGGCGCATCGCCGCGGCGCGGTTGTGCGTGGGGTCGCGCATCATGCGCATGCCGACGGCGGCCTCCTCGTAGTGCTGCTCAAGTTGGCTCGCGGCCTCACGAGCCAGCACCTGTAGGGTCAGCGGTCGGGCGTTGGAGAACAGCGCGTTCTGGGTGTACGTCGGCGGCGTGATGCGTTCTTGAAGCCGCGTCGTTGAAGCTGAGATTGGTTGGTCGATCCGAGGCTCGCGCGCTCGCGACAGCTCGTCAACGCTGGCGACATCGCTCTGGGACGACGGGATCCGGGACGACGGCATCGGCGTGTTGTTTTGCAGCGTCGAGGCACCGATCAAAAGTCCTGCGGCTGCGGCCGCGCCGATCAGCGTGTATCGCACCTTCGCCAACGCCGCTACCGGCGCGGGGAAGACGGCGTCGGGGGTGCCTTCACCAGCCCGGATGCGCTCCCAAAGACCATCGCGGAACTCTGCGCTGACTTCACTCTTGCGGAGCGACGCCGTCATTTTTTGGGCGGCTTGAATCGCGGTCCAGAACTCGCCGCATGACTTGCACGACTCTGCGTGCGCGAGCGCCGATGTGCGGCGCCCGGATGGCAGGCGACCGTCGAGGCACTGGGACAATTCGTGGCGGCAAAAGTTGCAGTTCATCGGTTGGCTTTGCGCGTCAGACCTTAATCAGTCGACTGACCAGGGAGGTGAAGCGTTGGCGAGCTCGGAAGAGGCGAGTCGAGACGGTCTTTACCGGGCACCCCATCACGACGGCAGCGTCTTCGTAGCTCATGCCCTCGACCTCACAGAGCACGAATGCTTCGCGGAACTTGGTGGGGAGCTCTTGGATCGCCGCCTCGATCGCATCTTGCGCCTCGCGGGCCTCGGCGAGTACATCCGGCTGTTCGTTGGAGCGGTCCGGGGGCGTGAACGGGCGGTTGTCGTCCTTCTCGAGGTCGCGGAACAGGCTCATCTTGAACTTGCGTCGCCGCAGCTGGTCTAGGCATAGGTTGCGCGCAACGCGGAATAGCCACGGTCGATACGCGGCCGCCGGGACCTGGTTGAGATGCCGGTAGAGCGCCAGGAAGGCGTCCTGGGCGACGTCCTCGGCGGCGACTGGGTCTCCCAGCAGGCGTCCCGCGTAGGCCTTTAGGCCGTCCGCGTGCTCGGCCAGGGCGCGATGGTAGGCGACCATCGTGACCGGGTCTGGCTGATACTCGGTGTTGCTCTGGGCCATGGGAGGAGCAGGAGACGGGTTTGGAGCCGTATAGGTCTATCGACTGTGGATAGATCTTGGATGACGAGAGTTTTGCAGGGAAACTCCCATAGCTTCGAAAAACTTGCGCCGAGCCTAGTTAGGACCATCTTAAGTGCCCATGAGCCGTTTCCTCCGCGCCGCCTGCCTCCACGCCGCCGCCGTATCCTGTGTCGCCCTTACGTTCGCCGGGTGTGCATTTCGGGCGACGGATAAAGTCGCTGGCGCGTTTACGGTCCCACCCGGCGTCAAGCTCCTTCGCGTAGAGATTGAGAACGCGACGCTCGATGTGGGCCTGCCGCTTGAGGGCGCGCCGACCGCGCAGATCACATTCAAGGGGGGCGTGCGGATGGACGCTGCCGACGATGCGCAGCTTCATGAGCTCATGTTGGTCGAGCATGGTTTGGTCGCAGCGCTCGATCCCGAGGACCCGACTGTGTTCGTCGTGAAGGGTCCGCGCACGCCATCAAAAGTGCGTGGGATGATCGCTTACGAGGGGAACTTGAGGGTCCCGGCGTCGATGCCCCTGGAGGTAGTCGTCGCAAACAACGGGCATGTCACGATGGTCGGCCGTCGCGCGGCGTGCAGCGTGCAGACACGCCGCGGAGACTTACGCTTTGAGGATTGCGCTGGCGGCATTAAGGCGACCACTGGACAGGGAAACGTGATCGCCTACGACCACCGTGGGGACCTCGACGTTCGAAGTCAGGGCGGTGATATGCAGGTGTTCGTGATTGAGCCTGGGGATCGCCTGACGCTCAGCACCGGGAAAGGCACGGTGCAATGTTACGTCCCGAAGAGTATCGATTGTCAGGTGGACGCCCGCGCCGAGATTGGCCGGATCGGGAACGACTTCGGATTCGAGGTGAAGAAGCCGACTGCTTACAGCTCCGCAATGATCGGCAGCCGTGGTCGCCCTAAGACCCGGGTCCTTCTGCGTACTGCAGCCGGGCATATTGCGATGCGCGCGCTCGAGCCGCGTTAGCCCGTCAACAATCCCGAAAAGACCGAAGTTAAGGGCGTAACACGTAGCGCGCTTCGTTCTAGGTCTAAGGGCAATACTCCGCGGTGACCTCTTCGGTCGCGCGCTGAGACTGCGCCAAGACGCCTGCTCGTGAGGCTCCTCGAACGTAACGCCATACCAATAGCCCTGTCCGTATCGTCGCGGCTCGATCACTGCCAAGGTGGTCCCCGGCGTGGAGAGGTCGACAATCCAATGACTCTCGGGAAACGACTGCTTGTCTATTCAGCTAACGACCCTTCCGCTCAGGACCTCACCAGCGCGACGTCCTCGTGGGGCTGCATGGTCGAGACCTGTTCGTCACTTGATCAACTCCGTGGGAGCATCGAAGGATCTGACTTCCAGCTCGTGCTCTGTGACTCTCCTGGAGGGCTCAAGCAGCTAGTCGCCGAGAGCTCTGTTGAGGAGACGATTCGGATGCCGTTGGCGGAAATCGAAAAGCGCCACATCATGCGTGTGCTGTCATCGACCGGCGGCAACAAGACTCGCGCCGCTCGGTCCCTCGGCATCGACACCAAGACGCTTTACAACAAGCTCAAGGCGTACAAGTCGTCTGAAGAGTTGGCACGTAAGCGTATGAGCCAGAGTTCGGGAACGATGGCCGGCTGAGGCGTTGGCCGACGCATAGGCTCGAGGATACGTGGCGAGCTGTCGGCGTTGTGTAGTCAACGCCGTAGGTCGCGTGGTGCGATTTCCGACACGCGGACCCCGTGGTCCCATTTATAGAGTTTCTGAACGTCTTCGCGTCCAACGCGCGCCGGGAGTCTGCGTTAGGAGCGGCGATGTAGAGGATCTCGCGCCGTTGGTGGTCGCTGGGAGGTCACCAGGGCCACACTTGGACCGGCGCGTGGTCGATATCGGTTACGTCGACGACGCTCGACCAACACACACTGGAGGCTGCGACGGGCCTTGAACTACTGACTTTGATCCTTTGCCCGCAGCGCCCGTCGCGGCCTCTACTTTTTCTCCGGGTGACAACGTGGCGCTGGAAACCCCGGTGAAGACGCGCCAACATGCTCGGCCCAATGGGTCTGCAAGAGCATCAAGAAGTTCTGAAGGCGGCCGAAGAGCGGCTCCAATCGCTCAAGGTGTCTCTTTGACTACGTTCGACGTCACCGAGAGTTAGCCGATATCGAGCACCGGATGACGCAGCCGGGCTTCTGGGACAGTCCAGAGCGCGCGCAGAAGGTCGTCCAAGAAAAGAAGTTGTGCGTCAACGTCGTCGAGCCAATCGATCGCTTGGTGCAGGTTATCGAAGACGGCTTCGTGCTCGTAGAGCTCGGCGAGGGCGACCCTTCTAGCGTGGAGGCTGATCTCGCGGCGGCGCGCGTCCAGCTTGATGAGGGGATAGATGCGCTGGAGTTCCAGCTGATGCTAGGCGGGGAGCATGACGCCTCTAACGCGATCGTGACCTTGCAGTCTGGCGCTGGGGGAGTCGACGCCTCTGACTTCGCTGAGATGCTCCTGCGCATGTATGTGAAGTGGGCGGGCCGTCACGATTACGACATCGAAGAGCTCGACTTCCAAAAGGCTGAAGAGGCGGGCATCAAGAACGTGACGATCATCGTCAAGGGCCCCTATGCCTACGGCCGGATGAAGGCGGAGCAGGGCGTGCACCGTTTGGTGCGCATCTCGCCGTTCGATGGTCAAGCACGTCGGCAGACCTCGTTCGCGTCGGTCGAGGTCGTGCCTGAGCTCGAGGATGACCTCGCCGTCGAGGTGCGCAAGGAGGACCTGAGGGTTGATACGTTCCGCGCGTCGGGCGCAGGCGGTCAGCACGTCAATAAGACTGAGTCTGCGATTCGTATCACCCACCTGCCTTCCGGCATCGTGGTCTCATGTCAGGCGGAACGTAGCCAGCACAAGAACCGCGACTCCGCGATGAAGACCTTGCGCTCGAAGCTCTTCCAGCTGGAACAAGCTAAACGCGAAGAGGAGCTCGCGACATTCTATGGCGACCGCGGATCGATCAGCTGGGGCAATCAGATCCGCAGCTACGTGCTTCAGCCATATCAGATGTGTAAGGATCTACGAACCGAGGTTGAGACCTCGGACGTTTCGGGCGTGCTCAACGGCGCGCTCGACCCGTTTATTGAGGGCTACTTGAAGAAGAGGAAGGGCGAAGCAAAAGCATGAAGCGTGCACTCCTGTCGGTAACGGATAAACAAGGTGTCTCTGAGTTCGCGCGGGGGCTGGAAGCCGCCGGCTTCTCACTGCTATCAACCGGTGGCACTCGTCGCGAGATCGCCGGGGCAGACGTTGAGGTGCAAGAGGTCGCGGACTACACCGGCTTCCCTGAGATGATGGGTGGCCGCGTGAAGACGCTGCACCCCAAGGTGCACGGCGGCCTGCTGGCGCGTCGTGATGATGACGCGCACGTCAGGGCGATGGGAGAGCATGGCATCGATGCGATCGACCTGCTCTGCGTCAACCTCTACCGCTTTCGAGAGACGGTGCAGCGGCCGGGGATCAGCCGCGAGGAGATCGTCGAGAACATCGACATCGGCGGCCCGGCCATGATCCGCAGCGCCGCGAAGAACCACCAGAGCGTCGCGGTCGTCGTCGACCCGGACGATTATCCTGAGGTGTTGCGGTTGCTTGAGGAGCACGGCGGGGTCTTGCCGCAAGACTTCCTACGCCGACTCGCGGCGAAGGCCTATGCGCACACCGCGGCTTATGATGCCGCGATCGCGCAGTGGTTTGAGCGCGAGCGACAGGAGCAGGAAGGTGGGTCGGTGTTCCCCGCCAGCGTGTCGGGTGCGACCAAGCTGGCGGACCTCCGCTACGGGGAGAACCCGCACCAACAGGCTGCGAGCTACTCGGCCGGCGATTCGCGCTCGAGCCTCGCCGCGGCCGAGCAACTGAACGGCAAGGCGCTGAGCTATAACAACTTGCTTGACGCCGACGCGGCGATGAAGCTCGCGTTCGAGTTTACCGATACCAGCTGCGTGCTGGTCAAGCACAACAACCCTTGTGGAGCCGCGGTTGCCGATGACCTCGCGACAGCGTTTGGCTTGGCGCTGTCCGGCGACCCGGTGTCGGCGTTTGGAGGGATCCTCGCGACCAACAAGGCCTTCGACGCGGCCACTGCAAGGGCAGTCGTCGACAGCGGGACCTTCCTGGAGGTCGTAGTCGCGCCGTCAGTCGAGGCCGAGGCTCTCGACGAGCTACAGAAGGCTAAGTGGGGCGGCAACGTGCGCGTGCTCGACCTCGGCGGCGCGCCCGCGACCGGGCTCGAAGCTGGCCTCGTGCATCGCCAGATCAGCGGCGGGTTCTTGCTGCAGACCGCCGACGTGCCGCCGACGCCGCCAGCTCAAGAGGTGGCGACGCAGCGTGCGCCGAGTGATGACGAAGCGAAGGCCTTGCAGTTCGCGTGGCTCGTGTGCAAGCACGTCAAGTCGAACGCGATCGTGCTCGCGCGCACGGGTGATGGCGGGGCCTGTATGACAGTCGGCGTTGGTGCTGGACAGATGAGCCGGGTGGACTCGGCGAAGATCGCAGTCGATAAAGCCGGTGATCGAACCAGCGGTTGCGTTGTCGCGAGCGACGCCTTCTTCCCATTCGCTGACGGCTTAGTGGTCTGCGCCGAAGCCGGGGCCACGGCGGTCATCCAGCCAGGCGGCAGCAAGCGTGACGCCGAGGTCATCGCCGCCGCTGAAGATCGCGGCATGGCGATGTGGATGACCGGCCAACGTCACTTCCGTCACTAACGCGCTGGATGGTCGCTCAGAAAGAAATTCAGCGTGCTGCTGAGGGCGTGCTGCTCGGCGCGACGATGCGGCAGATCGCGGATGAGTTCCGCGAACAGTTGATCGAGGACTTTGGGTTTCGTCCTGAGGAGGTGACGCAAGACACCTTCAAGGGCGAGGTCGCGGCGTTCATGCGGGCTCTGGCGCGGTACCTCGGGGACCGGCACTCCGGTGACGCGCGGGTCGGCGAAGCCTTAGAGACGTGGGTGCGCTTTAGCGATCACTACGAAGCGTGGGACGCACTGCTCGCCGGCGCCTTTGATGTCGAAGGTAAAGAGGCCTTGATACGTCGCGGCAGGATGTTGTTCCCTGGACCGCTAACCCGCCACTGGGACGAATGAGCCAGCTATTCGGTAACTTCGAGCGGGTGCGGGGGCAGATCGCGGCGGCCTGCGACGCGTCTGGCCGCGGTCGAGACGAGGTCGAGCTGGTGGCCGTCAGTAAGCGGCATCCAGCCGCTGTAGTCGTAGACGCGCTGGCGGCTGGGCAGCGCGTATTCGGCGAGAACCGTGTGCAAGAGCTCTCTTCGAAGGCGTGTGATGTCGCGTCCTCCGAAGAGATGTGTGCCCCCGAGGGGGTCCAGTGGCACCTCATCGGTTCGCTGCAGACCAACAAGGTGCGCGACTTACTGCGCGTCCCTGGCCTCGCGCTGCTGCATAGCTGTGATCGCCAGAAGCTCGCGGACACGCTTCAACGCGAACTCGATGAGCGCGGCGCGCGGCTCGACGTCCTGCTGCAGGTGAACGCCAGCGACGAAGAACAAAAGCACGGCTGCGACGTCGACGAAGCCCCTGCGCTGCTAGAACATCTGCTCGCGCGTTGTCCGGCGCTCTCGGTGCGCGGTCTGATGGCCATGGGACCCTTGCGAGGCAGCGCGCGGCCGGTCTTCGATCGCGTTGTCGCGTTGCGCGAAGAGCTGCGTAATCGATCCGGGTTAGAGCTCGAGACCATGAGCTTGGGTATGTCAGGCGACCTTGAGGACGCGATCGCCGCAGGTTCGACCATGGTGCGGGTCGGGACGGCGCTGTTTGGGCCGCGCGACTGAGCGGCTCGCCTCTGCGCGTCGTCCGCCTTTTTGATGGGCAAAGAGTCGAGGTCGCCGCGTCGCTGGCGCAGGAGTCGTCGCGTGAGCTCAGCTACACGCCGCGCTCAGCTCATTTGCGGCGTCTTGCCACTTACGCGGCGGCGGCGCGCGCTGCGCTCTGAGGTCGCGCAGCGCGCCAGGTTCTTCGAGCAGCCTATGCAGCGTGTCTTGGATGTCACAGTCGTCAGCGCTAGTCGGCAGGATCCAGCGAGCGCGCTCATGGCCAAAGGTGTCGAGCTCGCCCGTGGCCAGGCCCAGCAGAGGGAGCCCCGACGCCGCGGCTTCGGCAGCAGCCATGCCGAAGGATTCGTTGCAGCTGAGCGTCACGAAAAGATCGTGCTCGACGTACATGTCCGCCAGCTGTTCGGCGCGGACAGCGTCGCGGATCGTGACCGGGAGTCCGTCAGCGTCGCGGCGTAACCTCTCGACCTCTGCGGGGTCGTAGGATGTGCTACCGACGATCGTCAGGCGCCACGGCGCGGTGGCGCCGCGCAGCGCCCCCACGAGGCGCCGTTGCCCTTTGGCAGCGCAGACAGTCCCTGCGCAGATCAAGGCGATCGCCTGGTCGCCGCCACGGGGCGCAGGTTTAAAGCAGTCGTCTATACCGGGTCGGACGATGGTCAGCTGGTCGACGTCGTCGCGCACGGCGTCTGCGGTGGGCGTGCCTGTCGCGATCGCTCGGCGCACATTAGAGCCCCAAGGCTCTAGCGATGGCGGCGCGTGCAGCAAGGCGATGACTCCGGGCGGCAGTGGTCGCTGAGTCAGCTCCGCGAACCATCCGTCGACGAGGACCGCGGCTTGAGGCTGCTCTCGGCGGAGTTGGCGAGCGCGTTCGTATAAATTCTCTGGCGAAACTTGTAAGCGCTGCGCTGCTGACCCGAGGGCGGTGACTACGCGCTCTTGGTAGCGGAAACCGCCTGACGTTAGCCCTGCGGGCCGCGGGGGCTCCAACAACGTGATCACCCGATGGAGCCCTCGTAGCTCGCCCATGCCACGCGGCTCTCCTCAAGCGTTACCCGTAAGCCGCCGACGAATCGGCCGTGAAACGCCGCGCACAGCCGCTCATGGATCCACCGCGCGAGGAACTCGGTCGTCGTGTTTTGCCCTTTGAGTTGGGGCAGGTCGTCGAGGTTTGTGAAGCGCAGCGGATCGAGCACGCTCTTAAGCACCTCGGTCGCGAGGCCGATGTCGACGACGATGCCGTCGTCATCGACGTCGTCAGTGACGTATTCGGTGATGACCTCATAGGTCGCGCCGTGCAGCCGTTGGGCCGGCCCGAAGACCTCGCCGCTGAGGCTATGAGCGATCATGACGTGGTCCTTTACGGCGACTCGGAACGCTGGAGCGTGTGGCATGGTGTCAGTCTATGTGTGTGAAGAAGGGGCAGACGGATTCGAGCCGCGACTCGTACAGCGCGGCGAAGGTCTCCGGGGCCTGGGTGAACGGTATAGGGCGCGAGAGCAGCGCGTCGAGGCTCTGGTCGCTGAGCAGCTCGAGCACGGCTTGGTGTCGCGCTTGGTAGCCGTCTTCGCGGTGGCTCGGCGCGACGGCGCCGACCTGCGAAGCGAGGATGCGCTTTCGCTGTGAGTGGAATGTCCCACCTAGTTGCAACGTCACCGCCGCGTCCCCGTACCAAGAAAGTTCAACGACTTGACCTTCGAAGCCGACAGCTTCGACTGCGAGCTGGAGGCCAGCGCTGGTCGCGCTCGTGTGGAGCGCGTGCGAGAACTTGCCAGAGGTGACCTCTTCTGGCGCGGCGACCGCCTCGACCCAGGGCAGCGCCGCGGCGTGTGCGCGGCGCTTTGGGTCGCTGTCGACGATCAGCGCGACCTTGCGTCCGTGGTCATGAGCGAGGACGAACGCACACAGCAGTCCAAGAGCCCCTGCGCCGATGACCAGGGTGGAGTCGTCGGCGAGGATTTGAGCGTCCCAGACGGCGTTGCGCGCGGTCTCAAGATTAGGGAAGAGCGTCGCTCGGGCTTCCGGGACGTTGTCGGGCAGCCACACGACCTCGTCGCGGGCGGCGACGACCTGTTGTTGATGCGGGCGCATGACGAACGCCCGTCGACCGCGGTCGACGCCTTTCGAGACTCGCCCGACGAAGCTGTAGCCGTAGAGCAGCGGCAGGCTGAAGCTTCCCTGCATCCCGCGGCATGACATGCTCGCGTGCAGCGCCTGGGGCACGCGTCCCATCCCGACTAGCCGTTCGGTGCCGGGGCTGATCGCAGTGCATATCGCGTCGAGCGTGAGCTCTCCGTCTTCGGGGTTTGCGACCTCGACTTCGCGCAGCGCGCCGCGTCCTGGCGCCTCGATCCAGTAGCCGAGCGTCATGATCGTGGTCGGCAGGTGAGCAGCACGTGGCCATCTAGGATCGCGTGGTCCATGTTGACTTGCAGGCCGTCCTTGACGTGTTCGACCGGCGATAGCTGCAGGCTCGGCAGTCCCGAGCCGAGGATCATCGAAGCGATGTGGACTTGCAGCAGGTCTATTGCGCGCGCTTGCAGGAACGATGAAAGGGCGGCCGACCCGCCCTCTAGGTAGATTGAGTAGATCCCACGCGCGCGGAGCGCTGCGAGCATGTCGTCTGGTTGAAGCGCCCCGTCTCTCGCGGTGATTGGGTGCACGTGGACGTTGTCGTTGACGGGTGGGACGGGTTGATCTGCGGACATGAGGACTTCGCAGCCTGCGTCTCGCATGACGCTGAGCTCGCTGCCGCTGGTCAGCACGCGTCCGCGACCGCTGATCACGATTCGGCGCGGGTTGAGACCTTCGACGCGGCGGACAGTCAGCTGTGGGTTGTCCTGGATCGCGGTTTTGGCCCCGACCATGACGCCGTCTAGGAGCGCGCGCATGCGGTGCGAGTGATTTAGATCGGCGGTGTTGCCGATCCACTGCGATTGCCCGTTTTCACATGCGATGCGACCGTCGAGCGTCTGCGTCAGGTGTCCAGCGACGAAGCTGGTGCCGGCGCGGCGGGCGCGCGCTGCGCCGATGAGCACCGGTAGGTAGACGCGCGCCGCGGTCGTCACTTCAGGGCCGAGCGTGCGCCCGCTCGTTATCTGCAAGTCGGGTAGCCCCTCTGCATTCGTCCGATAAACAGCGGCAGCCCCATCCGCGTCTGCTTCGGTGATCGCGCCTGGTTCGACCTCGATCACGACGACGTCGTGGGCGCTCTTTACCGTCTCCCGGTTATGGGTGAGGCAGACCCATGAATCGCGCCGTTGGAAGGTCAGCGCCGGGGTACCTGCTGCGAGCAGCTTGCGGGCCTCTAGCAGGGCAGACCATGGGAGGTCGTCGTTAAGGTGGCAAGACATCAAAGGCGGCTGAACCTCGGTGCTACGGGCGTCTCTCGTCACATAGTAGCCCGGCCGCGCGGCTGTGTCCCTGGCCTGGAGCGGGCTCTCGCCTTTCGGCGGCAAAGATGAGCGTCTCCGCATCTGAAACTCGACGGTTTGTCCGGGGTATGCTGCCCTACGGTGGTCCTGACAAGCCTGACATTTTGGTCACGCGTCCAAGCGGTGGCATGGGTATCAGCGTTGACGTGTTACGCAATGGCTAGTGACCCGAAGGGCACGCTCGCGCCTTTTTCGGCTGGCGCCGGTTTGAGCTTGGTCTCGTTAGCGTTGGTCTTGGCCGCGCCTCGCTCTCTAGCCGACGTCGTCACCGTGTTCAGGGCAGCGGCCGTTATCGCGCTGGTCCTCGCCACTGCATGGATTGGAGACCTATCGTGGTGGACGTGGGCGCTGTTGGTGGGCGCGGCGGCCTGCGACCTGCTCGACGGTGCGCTCGCTCGGCGCTTTGGGGCGTCTGCGCGCGGCGCGATGCTTGACATGGAGAGCGATCAGCTAACGGTGCTCTCGCTGTCTTGGCTCGTCGTTGCGGGAGGGGGCGGCGTCCACGTGTTGTTGCTCCCTGCGCTGCGCTATGCCTTCGTGATCGGTGCGTGGCTGGTTGGTATTCCTGCGGTTGACCCTAAGCCGGTTAACGGGGACAACCGCCGCGGCCGACTGATCTGCGCGGTCGTCTTCGTCGCGCTGCTGTTAGCGCTGATGCCTGGTATGCCCAGGGTCGCGACAGACGTCTTTTCTGGCGCTGCAGCGTTGTTGCTGAGCTGGTCATTCGCGCAGGACTGGGCGTATTTGTTCGCGATGCGTCGCGCTGGGGTGGAGTCGTGAGCGTGTCGGATGTCATCTTGCTGTCGGCATATGCGTCGCTCGTGATCGAGATCGTGGTGTTCCCGGTCGCGAGCGAGGCCAGCGTCTTGCACTTATTGGGGCGCGGGCCATGCGGGTCCTCGTCAGAGATCATCGCCGCCCGCGCTGCGCCGATGGCCTCACGCATAGCTCTTTACCTGCTGCCGACGGTGTGCTGCGTCGCCTTGTTTTTGTTGCCGATCGTGGTCGTTTGCATGCCCGCGATCCAATCGCAGTTGGCGCCTTGGTCTGCTCCGCAGGCGCTCTGGGCGGGCCTCGTGCTGGTCCTCGCAGGTCGCGGCTTGACGTTTGGGTCTGTTCTCCAACTCCGATCCGCGCAGCGGCGAGGCGAGCTCCCCGGCGGATCCTTTAGGCACTCTCGGAACCCAGGCCTCGTCGGGATGTTCTCGATGTATATCGGCCTCTGCCTGGCTGTTGGGGGTCCTTGGTTGTGGCTGGGCGCGCCGCTTTACTTCGTCAACATGCACGCTCGCGTGAAGTTAGAAGAAGCAGACCTGCGAGTGCGTTTCGCTAGCACCTGGAGTGATTACGCCTGCTCTGTGCCGCGCTATTTGCCGTTCCCTGGTCTGCGATGATCTCGTGCCTGCTCCACCGGTAGCCCAAGTCGACGTCGCGGCGTGGTTTGACGCCACGTATCGCCGGCTAGGTCTGCGTTACCTCCGGGCGCCGCGGGCATATCCCATCTTTGTCCAGCTGCTCGGGTTGCATCCGGGGCAACGACACCTGGACGTCGCGTGTGGTCCTGGGCTCGTCATGCGAGCAGCGCAAGAGCGGGGTCTTGTGACCAGCGGGCTAGACATCTCTACGGCAGCGGTTGATCTGGCGCGCGGGCTATCTCCTGGACTTGACGCTCGCGTCGGCAACGCAGAGTCACTGCCCTTTGATGACTCGATCTTTGACGGCGTCACCTGCATCGGATCGCTTGAGCGTTTCCTCGATCGTGAGCGGGCCTTGCGTGAGATGGTGCGAGTCGCCAAGCCGTCCGCGAAGTTCTGCTTCTTGGTTCGTAACGCGAGCACATTGATCTGGCGCGTCTGGCGTGAGGCGTTAGGCAACCGGGAGGTCGCAGGTCACCAGGACGCGCTGACGATCGCTGGCTGGCGCGGGTTGTTCGCCCGGTGCGATCTGAAGGTCGTCGCCTTATTGCCGGATCAGTGGCCGCGGCAGCGGTGGTGGCACCTGCTGCCTGGCCAAGCTCCGACGCCAGGTCGCAGCGAGCGCGTGTTCGGCGGGTGGCTCCCCTCGCGTTGGTCTAATGAGCTGATCTTCGTGTTAGAGCGTGGTGAAGCCGGTGACTGAGAGCCCGGCCATATCGCTCTACGAGAGCCTCGCGCGGTTCCAGTGGTGGCGGGCCCGGCGCGGCGTAGGCGCTGCGTCGCTCGAGGGTCTAGAGATGCGTAAGCGGCTTGTTGGCCCGGGCGGCGTCTCTGGACCTGCTGACGCTGGCGAGGGCCTAGACGGGTGGCTCCGTGAGTTGGCAGGGGGTTGTGAAGGAGCGCGCGTGGTCGACCTCGGATGCGGATTCGGGGGATTGTTGTTTCGCGCCGCCTCTGCCGGCGCCCGTCATTGTCTCGGAGTAACGCCGAGCCCTTACCAGGTGGCGCGAGCTCGCCGGGTCGCCGTCGCGCGCGCTGTTGATGACCGTTGCTGCTTCGAGGTCGCGGCGATGGAGGCGCCTCTGCCCGCAGCCGACGTGGTGTTCGCGGTCGAATCACTAGGGCACACCCGTGATCTTGGCGCGGCTCTGGAGAGCGTGGCGGCATCGATCGCCGACGCGAGCGGCGGTCGATTCCTCTGGTTGGAGGACCTATTGACGGAGCCGTTGACTGACGACCCGGACCTTCGCTCGTTGGCGCGATGTTGGGGCTCTCCGCAGCTCAGGGGCCGTAGCGAGGCTGACGCGGCATTAACTGCAGCTGGTCTAGAGGTCGTCTACGAGCATGACCTCACTGAACGGGTGGCGCGTCGGAGCCTAGCGGCGATCGATCGTTCTGCGCGCAGGTTGCGGATGCTCCAAAGGTGTTTGCCGTTACCGTTTGCGAGACGTGTAACCGACGCGTTCCTTGGCGGACTTCACCTTGAGCGGCTCTACGCTCGCGGGCTCGCTTGTTATCGCCTGGTAATGGCTCAGCGGAAGCAGGAGCAGCGGGCATGATGGACTGCTCCGCGCGCCCGCTGGGGGACTCTGCTTTGCTGTACGCGACGTCCGGTGACGAGCTGTGACACCGCCCGAGACCATGCGACGAGTAATCTTTTTGCTGCTCGCGGTTGGATGGCTGCATGCGGTTGCGGTCGTGCCGCTACATGCGCCGAGCATGTACGTAGTCGCCGCGCAGGTCGTGCCGACTGACCTCGTAGCTGCCTTGGCGATCGCCGTGATGGGCGGCGCCTTCGGATGGCCAAAGTCCGTCGCGCATGTCGCCGCGCTTACGTTGATGTTAAGCACGTTCGCGCGGTCTTGTGAGTTGGTCAGCGTGCTCGCCTTCGGCAAAGAGTTCGAGCTTGAAGACCTCGCTCAGCTCCGCGCGATCTTTGGTGCGTGGGCGAACAAGGCGTCATCTTGGGAGCGTTGGCTCTTGTTGACGATCGTTGTGGCCGTCTGTGCTGGGGCGCACTGGGTCACTTCCCGTGCTTTTCGAGTGGTGTCGTGTTCCGCGAAGCGTCGACGTGCGGCGGCCGCATGGATGGCGTTGTTGTCCGCGCTGGTTGCGTTGGAGCTGTTTTCGAGCCAACAACTTTTAGGCCGATCGCCGCTCGCAGGCTTCGCGGCGAAGACAGCGCAGGCCATCCGCCGTTGGGGCGACCCCGAGGCTGTGCTAAAGCCAATGCGTCAAGAGATCGCTGCTGGTGAGCGTCGCATGGGGTCTTCGACGCTCGATCTTCGCGGCTTAGGGGGAGCCGATGTGCACCTGATCGTGTTGGAGTCATACGGCCGGTTCGCGCTGCGACACCCGCAGTTGCGTGGTCGCACCCGTTCGACCTACGCGTCGCTAGCCCGTGAACTTCGAGAGGCGGGTCTATCATTCTGTAGCGCTGCGGTCGCGCCGGCTGTGAAGGGCGGGCACTCTGGGCTCGCGCACGCGGAGCTATTGACTAGCGTTCGGGTGTCTTCTGAGCAGATGCGCTCTGAGCTGATGAAGAGCGACTTGGTTGCTTTGCCGGAGCGCTTCCGCCGCGCCGGCTACCGTACGTGTGAGGTTCTGCCCGGCATGCCGGTGTATTGGCCGGAGGGTGATGCCTTCTACGGCGTCGATCAGTCGGTCATTCAGCGTGATCTCGGCTATGACGGGACGCTCTACGACTTTGGCAAGATGCCGGATCAGTTTGCGCTTCATCATTTGCTGCGGGAGGTCATCGAGCCAGCGCGACGCCCGCTGTTCACCATGTTCGTTGGCGTGAGCAGTCACGCGCCGTGGTCTGCCGTACCTCCGTTCGTGGGCGATTGGCGCATTGATGAAGCGACGTACGCGGTGGGACCGGCGCGACGGCATGACACCTATTTCATCACGATGCTCAGCGATCCGTCTGTCTTACCGGCCTACGCCGACTCGCTAGACTACGTGCTTCGCACAAGCGTCGGCTTCGCGTTGCAGCTCAAGCGGCCGTCAGTCGTCGTCATCGTCGGCGACCACCAGCCGCCGATCGCAGGGTCTCTCGCCCCGACCGATCTCAGCAATGACGTCCCGATCCACGTGATCAGCAGCCGTGAGGAGTTGCTGACGCCCTTGTATGCGACCGGTTTCGTCGCTGGCTTCGACGTGCCAGATGACGCCGCCTCGTGGCCGATGGCTGAGCTCGCGCCGAAGCTGCTCGAGGCTTGGTCGCGCTGACCTCTAGGTGGGGGCGACGCGGAACTCGGTGGCCTTAATCGCCGCCCAAACCTCGCCGCCGGCGTCTAGGTCTAGGTCTCGGACCGCCGACTCGGTGACCTCTGCGATCACTGGGAGGTCGCCGCCCAGTTGTACCCTGGTGCTATCGATGCTCCGCTCCGTCCCGGCTACGGGCGCCAACCAGACGTTGCGCGGGGATCCGCTCGGGCGCTCTCTGAAAAGGGCCACGGCGCGCGGGTGCAGCGTCGCGATTACGGCGCCCTGGTGAGGTGTGCCGACATAGATGCTCGCGCCGCTTTCGACGGTGAGCGTGTGCCCATCGCACACACCCCGAAAGCAGTTGAGCCCGATTAAGTCGGCGACATAGCGCGACGCGGGACGTTGGCTTAGTTCCTCGACTGTGCCGCACTGCACGACCCGCCCGTTCTCGAGCACCGCGAGTCGGTCAGCTAGCGCGAGGGCGTCGTCGAGGTCGTGGGTGACGATCAAGCTCGCGCCCGAGAACGCGCGAAGCTGCTCCCGCAGCAGGCGTCGTAGATTCAGTCGCGCGGACGCGTCGACGGCTGACAGCGGCTCGTCGATCAGCAGCATCTTCGGTGCGGCGGCGAGCGCGCGCGCAAGGGCGATGCGCTGCGCCTCACCGCCGGACAGTTCTGCGGGTTGGGCGTCGCCGCGATGCGTGAGCCCGACGCGTTGTAGCCACTCATCTGCGACTGCGCGGGCGAGTTTTTGCGTGCGGCCGCGATTACGCAGGCCGAAGGCGATGTTGTCCCGAGCGCTCAGATGGGGGAATAGCAGGTGGTCTTGAAAGACCATGCCGATGTTGCGTTGTTCGGGCGGCAGGGCCGTTGCTGCGCCACCGTCATCGAAGATCTTGTCGTTGACACGGATGTGTCCGTGGTCGATGTGATGGAGCCCAGCGAGCGTGCGCAATGTGGTCGACTTGCCAGCGCCGTTCGGTCCCAGCAGCGCTATCGTCTCTCCCGTCGCGACTTGAAGCGTGATCCCGAGCGAGAATTTGCCGTGCTGGAGTGAGAAGCGTGCGTCGAGGCTCATCGGGTGGGTGACCACTGGCGTCGGAGCAGGAAGAGCACGATCGCTGACACCAGCAGTAAGATCATGCTCAGCGCGATCGCAGCAGAGGGTTGCGACTCGAGCGCGTGGTAGACCGCGAGCGGCAGTGTTCGCGTGGTCCCTTGGAAGCTGCCAGCGAACGTGATCGTGGCCCCGAACTCACCGAGCGAGCGCGCCCAGGCGATCAGCAGGCCTGCGCGCAGCGAGGGCGCGATCATCGGCAGCGTCACCGTCAAAAAAGCGCGCCAAGGCGTCGCGCCCAGCGTGGTCGCCGCGTCTGCATAGCGGTGGTCGAAGCTGCGCAAGCCGCCCTCGACCGTTAGGACGAAGAAGGGCATCGCGACGTAAGTCGTGGCGATCACCACAGCGCCGCTCGTGAACGGGATTTGGACCCCGAACCAGTCTCCGAGCGGCGCGCCGACAACGCCTTGTTGTCCGAACGCGAGCAGCAGCGCGATGCCGCCTACGATCGGTGGGAGCACCATCGGCAATGTGGTAACGATTCGTACGGCGTCGCGCAGCGGGCCGTCGCCGTGCGCGAGCCAGGTCGCGAGCGGCAGGCCGAACAGCAGACAAAGCGCGGCGGAGGTCATGGAACACCGCAGCGATAGCCAGATCGCGTCCCGGGTTTCGGGCGCCGCGATGAGCCCTGCGAGTTCGGGCCATGGCGCCTCGATCACGAGGCCTATGAGCGGCGCGACGAACAGCAACGCCGACATTGCGCCGACCGCGCTCAGCCAGCGTGGCAGTGGTGTGCGTTGATGGTTCATGGCGAGGAGAACCCGTGCTCTGACAAGATCCGTTGGCCCTCGCGCCCGAGCACGAAGGATATGAGCGCGTCGGCGTTCGCCGCTTGCTCTCCACTTGAGGTCGAGACGATCGGATAGGTCGCGACGACGTTCAAGTGCTCGGGGATAGAGATCGCGCGGAGACGGTCCTTCGCGGCCAGCGCGTCTGTTTGATAGACGACGCCGACGTCGGCCACCCCCATCTCGATCTTGCTCGCCACGGCGCGCACGCTCGGCTCGTCAGAGACAGGTGTCACGTGGAGCTTCGCTCGTTGTATCGCGCGCCGCGCATACCGGCCGGCTGGGACGTCTGGTGCGCATAGCAGGCAGGTGACGTCGTCACGGACGAGGTCTTCGATGGACGTGATGTTCTTGTCGTTATTCGGCGCGGTGACAATGGCGAGTTTGTTGCGTGCGAATGGTTTAGGCGTACCGGCGGCGTGGCCTGCCTCGACCACCCGCCGCATGTGTTCGAGGTCGGCGGAGGCGAACACATCCGCGAGCGCGCCGTGGCGCAGCTGCATGACCAGCTGCGGAGTGCCGGCGCTGTGCAGCTCGACGCGTAGACCTTCGTGTAACTCGGTGAAGCGTCGGGCTATTTTCGTGAAGGGTGCCGTCAGCGACGCCGACGCGAAGACGCGCAGTGTTGGGCGGGCGTCTCGGACGCAGCCCGAGAGCACGATCAGCCCGACGGCGACGAAGAGTCGCGGTGGGCGGGAGCGCTCGATGATCGGCGGCATAGCGATCTGGTGATACCGCACGCGCGCTGCCGGCGCAGTGGTTTCTTGTGGTCGGGCTAGTCTCTATCGATGCCCGCTGCCTGCCTCGTTAAGATTCGGCTGCCAATGGTTGAGTCCGACCTCTACGCGCCGATCAAGAAGTTCCTTGAGCGTCAGGGATATGCGGTCAAGGGCGAGGTCGAGGCCTGCGACATCGTCGCGGTGCGTGGAGAAGACCCTCCGGTCGTCGTTGAGCTGAAGCTGCAATTGAACCTCTCGCTTCTCTTGCAGGCGGTCGATCGACTCGCGGTCAGCGACAGGGTCTACGTCGCGTTTCGTGTCGGCAAGAAGCACAGCGCTACGTGGCGTTCGCGCGGCAAGCAAGTAAAGAGCCTGCTCCGGAGGTTGGGGCTCGGGCTCTTGACGGTGTCAGCACGCGGGAAGGTTGAGGCAGTCCTAGATCCGGGCCCGTACCGGCCGCGTGTCATTAAGGATCGTCGTTCGAGGTTGCTTAAGGAGTTTGCTGAGCGCGTCGGTGACCCGGTGGCTGGCGGCTCGACAAACAAGAAGCGGATGACTTCGTATCGGCAGGACGCCTTACGATGCGCGTCGTCATTGCAGCATGGCGGCGTGACCAAGGTGAGCGTTCTAGTTGAACGGACGGGGGTTGAGCGAGCTGGACCGATCCTCCGTGACAACCATTACGGTTGGTTTGAGCGCGTCGAGAAAGGTCACTACCAGTTGACGCCGCGCGGCGCTGAGGGGCTTCGAGAGTGGTCGGGCGCGCTCGAAGGGATCGAGCGCGCGGCGGTAGACCAGGCCTGATTAGAGATCAGACGTTGAAGCGGAAGTGCAGCACGTCGCCGTCTTGCACCACGTATTCCTTGCCCTCGATGCGGTACTTGCCGGCGTCGCGCGCAGCAGCGACGTTGCCGCACTCGATCAGGTCCTCGTATGAAACGGTCTCGGCTTTAATGAAGCCGCGCTCGAAGTCGCCGTGGATAACGCCTGCGGCCTTTGGCGCGGTGTCACCATCTCGGATGGTCCACGCTCGCACCTCCATTTCACCGGCTGTGAAGTAGGTTCGGAGTCCCAGCAGGTCGTATGTCGCGCGGATTAAGGCTCCGGTCCCGCTCTCTTTGACGCCGAGGTCGGAGAGGAACGCCTTGGCGTCGTCATCGGAGAGGTCGATGAGTTCCGCTTCAATCTGCGCAGAGATCACGATGGTCTCGCAGTTGAGCGTCTTTGCCGCGTAGTCGCGTACTTGCTGCACGAAAGGGTTGCCGTCTGCCTCAGCGAGCTCGTCGTCCTTGACGTTGCACGCGAAGATCACCGGCTTCATCGTCAGCAGTTGGAAGCGCGCCGCGACCTTCTGCTCGTCGGCGTTGAGCTCACAAAGGTATGCAGGCTTGCCGTCGTCGAGCAGCAGCTCGAGTTTCTCAAGGACCGGCATCTCAAGGAGCGCGTCCTTGTCACCACGTTTTTTGAGCTTGGCCTGCTTGTCGACTCGTTTTTGAATCGAGTCGAGGTCAGCTAGGACGAGCTCGGTGTTGATGACCTCGATGTCGCGGACCGGGTCGACGGACCCAGAGACGTGGTGAACGTCCTCATCCTGGAAGCAGCGCACTACTTGGACGATTGCGTCGACCTCGCGGATGTGGCTGAGGAATTTGTTACCGAGGCCTTCGCCCGCTGAAGCGCCAGCCACGAGGCCGGCAATATCGACGAACTCAATCGTGGCCGGGATCACCTTGTCCGTCTTGGCGATGACGCGCAAAGGCTCAAGGCGGCTGTCTGGCACCGTGACGACGCCGACGTTTGGGTCGATGGTGCAGAACGGGTAGTTGGCAGCCTCGGCCTTCTGCGTTCGGGTGATGGCGTTAAACAGGGTCGACTTACCGACGTTCGGCAAGCCGACGATTCCTGCTTGGAGCACCATCAGCCGTTGGCGACCACTTCCTGGATCGCCTTGGTTAGGGCTGGCACTACTTCGAAGGCGTCGCCAACGATCCCGTAATCGGCGACTTTGAAGATCGGGGCGTCGGCGTCTTTGTTGATCGCCACGATCGTGCGGGCGGTGCGCATGCCGGCTAGGTGCTGGATCGCTCCGCTGATGCCAATGGCGAAGTAGAGCGGCGGGCCGACGACTTTACCGGTTTGTCCGACCTGCTCGCTGTGTGGGCGCCAACCGGCATCCACGACCGCGCGCGAGGCGCCGACTGCTGCGACACCTGGGCCAAAGGCTGCTGCGAGCTCCTCGATGATCTTGAAGTTCTCGGGCTCCTTCAGGCCGCGGCCGCCTGAAACGACGACCTTGGCCTCTTGAAGGGGCGTCTTATCGCCGCCAGCTGCGATGATCTCCTTGACGACGGACAGGAGGTCGCTGTCCGGCGCGTTGACCTTCGACACCTCGCCGCCGCCGCCGCCGCTCGCCGCCGCGAAGTTGTTGGGGCGCAGGGTCGCGCAGAACGGCGACTTGGCTGCTTTGACCGTGAGCGTGGCTTTGCCGGCGTAGACTGGCTTCTTGGCGCCAAACGAGCCCGCTTCGCAGCTGATCTCGACGACGTCGGTGATCACGCCTGTCTCGAGCAGGGCTGAGACGCGCGGCAGCAGGTCCTTGCCCATGGCTGTGTGGGCCATCAACACGGCGGCGCCGTCATTTGCCTTGACCTGCTCCGCGATAGCTGCGGCGTAGGCGTCGCCCGAGTAGTTCTCGAAAGCTGCGCCTTCGATGGCGATGACCTTGTTGGAGCCGTTGCTCGCTAAATCGGCGGTGACGCTTTCTATCCCGTTGCCGCAGGCGATCGCGATGACCTGGCCGCCGGAGCTCTGGGCGAGCTGTTGGGCGGCTGTGATGGCTTCAAGTGACGGGCGCTTCAGGGAGCCGCCGCGGACTTCAGCGATGACGATGATGTTGCTCATGGTTGTGATCTCCCTTGAATTAGATGGCCTTGGCTTCGTTGCGGAGCAGCTCGATCAGCGCTGGCACCGCGCCCGCGCCCTCGCCGACGATTTTGCCTTCAGCGCGCGGGGGAGGAAGTTCGAGGGAGACGATCTCCATGGCCGCTGCAGGCAGCTCGGCTGGGGCCTCTTCGAGCGGCTTCTTCTTGGCCGCCATGATGCTCTTGAGGTTGGCGGGCTTAGGCTCGTTGAGGCCCTTGTTGCAGCTGATGACCGCTGGTGTCTTGCAGGTCACGACCTCGCGCGCGCCTTCGATATCGCGCTCCGCCGTGAACGTGCCGTCCACCAGCTCGAGCTTACTGACCTCGGTCACGCAGGCGAAGCCCAGCCGCGAAGCGAGGTTGGCAGCCATCTGGTTGTTGTCAGAGTCGGTCGCTTGCTTGCCGCAAAGCACGATCTGCGCGGGGTTGGCCTTGAGCCAGTTCGCGAGCGCCTCTGCCGTCGAAGCGCCGTCGTAGATCCACTGATCCGTTGTTAAGAGGACGGCCTTATCTGCGCCGCGCGCGAGGGTGCCGCGCATCTCCTTCTGACATTCCTTCGGCCCGATCGTGACGGCCGTCACCGACCCGGCGCCGAGCTGTTCCTTGAGCAAGCGCGCTTGCTCGAGGGCGAACTCGTCATAGGCGTTCATCTCGAACGTCACACCGTTGGTATCGATTGACTTACCGTCTGCGGCGATTTTGATCGCCGTGTCGGTCGCCGGAACGCGTTTGATGCAGACAACAATGTCCATGGCTGGCTTAGGGGGCCTTGGTTGGGTTTAGGCGGGAATTGGGGGCAAACAGTCTATCGTCGCTAATCTCGAGGTCGACCTCGAATTGCATCTCGACTGTAAGACTATTAAATGCATAGCGTTGCGGATGCCGCTCGCAGAGCGCGGTGGGTTGTTCAGGATCTCTACGCGTGGGTTCGCATCGCTCAATCATTTGCTGGTTGGTCTCGCTGGCGGCGTGACGGTCGTCAGGGGCGCCGCGCCTGCGATGTTGTGTTCGCGACCCGCTGCGGATGGTCTCGGGGTGCGAGAGCGCAGCGGAATCGAACGTCGCCTCTCGCTGGCTCCGCGCGCGCTCAGGAGATCGGTGCGAACTCGACTTTGTGGGCTTCGCCGACGACTTCGCGGACGTATCGCGGGACTCCGAAGCCAGGCAAGCGTCGGCGAAGCTGGGCGATCAGCTCTTGTCCGCGTGTCACCGGAACCTCCCAGTGGTGCGCGCCGCTGACGGGGTCGAGCTGATGCAGGTAGTAGGGCATCACGCGCGCGTCGAGGAGGCGCTTTGACAGCTCGGTGAGGGTGTCAGCGTCGTCGTTGACGCCGCGCAGCAGCACCGTTTGATTGAGCACGGGGACCCCGTTCTTCACGAGTCGTAACAGCGCCGCGCTGCAGGATGAGTCAATCTCGTTCGGGTGGTTGCTGTGCACGACGACCGTCGGCGCCAGGCGTGTTGCTCCGAGCCACTCAAGGAGCGCGTTGTCTACCCTGTCGGGGATCACGATCGGGAGGCGTGTGTGGATTCGCAGGCGGCGAATATGTGAGATGTCTTCTAGCTGCTCGACCAGCTCGGCGAGCCAGCGATCGGGGCGAACGAGCGGGTCGCCGCCCGATAAGATGACCTCCTCCACGTCGCCGCTGCGGCGGAGCTCGTCGAGCGCTGGCTGCCACTGCGCGAGCCCGGCGGGGCTGTCGTGGTAGGGAAAGTGGCGACGGAAGCAGTAGCGGCACGCGACGGCGCAGACGCTCGCGACGATCAACAACGCGCGGCCGTGGTATTTCTGCAGCAGCCCAGGTGCACGCACGGCGTCTGCCTCACCGCACGGATCGGCGACAAAGCTTGGCTCTGTCGCTGTGACCTCTGCCGCGACTGGCAGCACCTGCGCTAGCAGCGCGTCTGCGAGGTCCCCCTTTTGCATGCGCGCGACGAAGGACTCTGGCACAACCAGCCCGAACTGCTTGGCGGCGCTGCGGGCGGCCTCACGCACGTCCTCAGGGAGCCCGAGCCGATCGATCAGCTCGTCGGGGTCGCGGATGGCGTGGCGCAGTTGGTCCCGCCACGTGCCCAGATTACGGCGCTGCGAGGCGGTCTCATTGACTTGGATTTGGCGTTCCACTGGCGGAGTTCGTCCGGTTTCGCTATTCGTTTTCGCCGTTATGGCGTCCTACGGCACGAGTGATTTTAAGAAAGGTCTCAAGGTTCAGATCGAGAACGAGCCCTACCTGATGGTCGATCTTGAGTTCATGAAGCCAGGTAAAGGCCAAGCGGTATACCGCGTCAGGCTCAAGAGCCTGACGACTGGTCGCGTTGTGGACAAGAACTATCGCAGCGGTGATTCGCTGGAGGCCGCGGACGTCGAGGAGAAGTCGATGCAGTTCCTCTACAAGGACGCGACCGACTTCCACTTCATGGACGGCGAGACCTTTGAGCAGTTTCAGATCGGCGTCGACGCGGTCGGTGACGCAGCGAAGTGGCTTAAAGACGAGATGGAGTGCGACATCGTCATGTGGAACGGTTCGCCGATCACCGTGACGCCGCCGGCTCACGTCGAGATGAAGGTGACCTACACCGAGCCGGGCGCGAAGGGCAATTCGACCGGTAACGTGCAGAAGCCCGCGACGGTTGAGACGGACGCGGAGTTGATGGTGCCGATCTTCATCAACGTGAACGACGTTGTTCGAGTCGACACGCGCACCGGCGAATACGTCGAGCGCGTCTCCAAGGGCTGATCGCGAGGCTTCGCGTGGTCGCCGACAAGATCGCGCTGCTGCGTCAGCGCGCCGCGCTCGTCGCTCACACGCGCGCCTTCTTCGCGGCGCGCGATGTGCTCGAGGTAGAGACGCCGCTGATCGGTGACGGGTTAGTGGTCGAAGCCCACATTGACCCGATCCCGTGCCGCGTAAGGCTTGGTCCCGGTGACGCAGTAGATCGGCACCTGCTAACCTCGCCCGAGGGCCCGATGAAGCGGCTGGTGGCCGCGGGTTCGGGGCCGATCTACCAGCTCGCGCGCGCGTTTCGCGACGGCGAGGTCGGTCGCCGCCACGCGGTCGAGTTCACGATGCTTGAGTGGTACCGGCCGGGATTTGATCACGACGCATTGATGGACGAGGTGGAGGCGCTCGTGCAGGCGCTGTTGCCGCGCGTTGCCGGGGTCGCTTTTGAGCGGCGTAGCTACCGTGAGCTGTTCGTGGAGCATTGTGACGTCGATCCGTTCGCGACCTCGCACGCGGGGTTGCGCGCAGCGTGTGATCGTCTCGGCGTCGACGTCCCCGCCGGCTTCGATGACTGGTCTATGGATGACGCGCTCGACCTTTTACTGGTGGGGCACATCGAGCCTCTCCTGGGTCGAGACCGGCCGTTGTTCTTGCACTCTTACCCACCCTCCCAGGCAGCCTTGGCGCAGGTGGGGACCGGCTCCGCCGGAGAGCCCGCGACGGCACACCGGTTCGAGCTGTACGTCGAGGGGGTCGAGTTAGCCAATGGTTATCACGAGCTCTCGGACGCGGCCGAACAGCGCCGCCGGTTTGAGCGCGCTAACCGAGAGCGCGAGGCGATGGGTCGGGCGCCGCTGCCGCTCGACGAGCCCTTGCTCGCGGCTCTCGAGGCTGGGTTGCCGCCCTGCGCGGGTGTCGCGCTCGGGTTTGACCGGTTAGTGATGCTCGTCACTGGTCAAGAGCGCATCCAAGACGTCTGAGCGGCGTGGCCTGTCGGGGACAGGCCGTGGTCTGTTTCGCGGAGTCGCTAACGACGGGTGTCTTTGTCGGTGCAAAGTGCGTGGCGCTATAACGTCAGTCCGTATGAGGCAGGGTAGACTTCTGGGGTAGGGCGAGCCATCTGATGCGAGTAAACTCGGCACCCTAGCTTGTCTGCGATGATCTCACCCCTATCAGCCACTGCCTCGGTAGCGCTCGCTGTGCTGCTGCTCGCTCCCGGGTCGTCGGTGACGGCACAAGGGCCGGGCCCCTCCGCTGGCGGTATGAAGGCGAAGATCGATAAGGCGATCAAGGACTACGAGGCGGTCCGTAAAGACAAGAGCAAGTTGACGCAGCGTCGTCGGTTAGTCGGCTGGCTCGGTGAGATCGATCACCCGCGGGTGACCAAGTATTTGCAGAAGGAGCTGCGCACCTATGCGCGCTACAGCACCGGCACCTACGTGATCAACGCGATCTCGAAGGTCGCGCGCCCGGAGGTTCAGGCGGATCTGCACAAGGTTTTGCTGCGGACTGACTCGCATCACTCGGTGCGGGTCGAGGCCACCCGCGCGCTGGTCGCCTTCGGTGAGAAGGCGACGGATCAAGCCGTCAAGTTGGCCTTCGAGTCTAAGAACGCGAAGGCGCGTCGAGGGGTCATCGAAGGCTTGTCTCGCTGTGACTCTGCGCGCATTCGGCGTGACTTGGCGCGTCTGATCCTCGACGGCGAGCACGAGCATCGCCGCGCGATGCTCCTCAACACCGCTTCGATCGCGGGCGACCCGGTCATCGACCGCGCGCGCGAGCAGTGCGTGAAAGCGGGCAATCTGCTCGTCTCGGCGACGGCGTGGCGCTTGCTCGCTGAGCAGGGGAACGCGCGAGCTCTCACGCTGACCCTCGACGTGATCGAGCGAGTCTACGACACCCCGGCCGCCGCGTCGGCGGTGGAGCTGATTCGCGGCCTCTCGGCGGCCGGCGACCCGGACTTCTACCCTGCCCTGCTTCGCTATGGCGCCGTGAAAGGGGCGGCGGTTGCGCAGGCGTTGCAGGTAGCCGCTCGGAGCGTCGCCAAGCAGCCGGAGTTGATCGACTTCCTGATCGAAGAGGGGCTTGAGTCAGAGGTGGCGCAAGAGCGCGCAGCGTCGAAGGTGTTGCTCTCGAGAGCCTCTGCGGCTTCGCTGCAGCCGCTCGTCGCGAAGATGCGCAGGCAGCTTAAGCGTGGTCGGAAAAAAGCTCTGGACGAGGCCTCAGGGCTGCACGCGCTGCTGGTTAAGGATCCGACTTGGGTCCAGGACCTAGCGGCGTTGGCGGCGGCTTCAGACCTAGAGAGCCGCGTGATCGGCTTGTCGCTGCTGCATGAGATGGGCTCACCCGCGGCTGTGAGCTCAGCGCAGAGGTGTGTGCGGCACCGAGCCTGGGAGCTGCGATCGCTCGCGTATCGTTACCTAACGCAGCACCGCGACGTCGCGTCGATCCCCCTTTTGATCGCCCGGTATGGCGCAGAGGACGGGCGGCTGAAGCAGGAGCTAGAGACCGCGTTGTTCGTGCACACTGGCAAGCGCTGCTGGACGCGGAGCGGCTGGAGTAAGTGGTGGCGCGCGAATGGCGAGGGCTTCGTGCTGCCGCACCCCGACTCCGTCAAGGGCGGCGGTACGACCAGCGGGGGGCAGACGGTCAGCTATTACGATATGCCCCTGATCAGCTCGCGGATCGCGTTTGTGGTAGACCACAGCGGGTCTATGGGTGCGAAGGTCGGGACAGATCAGAAGCGAACCCGATTGGACGTCGCGAAGCAGCAGTTGACGGGGGTGGTCACGGGGCTGCCCAAGTCGCACAAGGTCAACTTGGTCCTCTTTGAGACGAAGGTCACGTCTGTGTGGAAAGAGATCCGGCAGCTGAGCAGCGGCAACCGCCGTAAGCTGCTCAAGGATATCGAGGCCGTTAAGCAAACCGGCGGCACCAACCTCTTCGACGCCGTCGAGTTTGCCTACCAAGACCCAGACGTCGACACGATCTATCTGCTAACCGACGGTCAGCCAGGCAACGGTCGCTTCACGGCGGCAGCCGACATCGTCGAACAGGTGGGGATCATGAACCGGACGCGTCAGATCACGATCCACTGCATCTCGATCGGTCGGGAGTCGACGTTGTTGCGCGACCTCGCGTCGTTGACGGGCGGGACGTATAAAGCGGTCCGGTAGGCGCCGCCGGGCTGGTCACTTTACGAAGTGCTTCAGCGCGCCGACGACGTCAACTTGCTCGGCTTCTGTTAGGCCCTGGAAGATCGGCAGCGCCAGCGATCTGCGGCTAGCTTCGTCCGCGACTGGGAACTCTCCGGCGTCACAGCCCAGATACTTGAAGCAGGGCTGGCGGTGAAAAGGCACCGGGTAGTAGATCGCGCAGCCGACGCCTTGCGAGCGCAGGTGCTGGATCGCCGCGTCGCGCTGGTCTTCAGGCACATGCAACACGAATTGGTGATAGGCGTGTCGATCGGTGTCGGTTGGTAACTCCGCCCAATCCATCAGGTCCGCGTCTTCGAAGAGGCGTCGGTAGTTCTCGGCGTTTTGGCGGCGGACCTCGGTCACCGTCTCCATCGATTGGAGCTTTACGCGCAGCGCAGCGGCTTGCAGCGCGTCCATGCGGAAGTTGCCACCGATCGTGTGGTGCAGGTACTGCTGCGCCATGCCGTGGTTACGGAGCAGCTTGCACTGTTCGTAGAACTCGGTGTCGTTTGTGGTCAGGAATCCGCCGTCGCCGATCCCGCCGAAGTTCTTCGTCGGGAAGGTCGACCAGCCCGCGCACAGCCCGTGGCCGCCGAGCATCTGCCCATTGTGTTTTGTGCCGATCGCTTGAGCTGAGTCTTCGATCAGCGGGACTGAGTGCTTACGACAGATCCCTACGACGGCGTCGACGTCGAAGGCTGCGCCGAACAGGTGAACGCCGACGACAGCCTTCGGCCGCTTGCAGGCCGTTAGCGCGGCGTCGAGCCGCTCTGGGTCGATATTCTTAAAGGTCGGCTCTGAGTCAACAAAGACCGGCGTCGCTCCGGTCCTGGCGACAGTGCCTGCGGTTGCGAAGAACGAGTAGGTCGGGAGGACGACCTCGTCGCCCGGACCGATCCCGAGCGCCATCATTGGGGCCAGGAGTGAGTCGGTGCCAGATGACATCGTCAACGCGTGGCGGCATCCGAGATACTCGGCGAGCTCTCTCTCGAGGTTCTCGACCTCTGGGCCGAGGATGTAATGCCCGCTGCGCACAACGCGCACGACGGCGGCTTCGATTTCTGCGAGCTGCGCTTGGTCGCGCGTGAGGTCGATCAGTGGTACCGGCATTAGCGGACGAGAGAATAGGCCCCACGCCCCCGGACGAAAGGACTCACTTTGTGTTCATCGTGCCTTGGCGCCAACGATCTGCGAGTGAGTTGATCGGCTCGCAGAGCAGGTCGACGACTGGCATGTCCGTCATCAGCGTCTCGTCGAAGTGAGGCTCTGTTTCCGTGACGGCGTCGGCGAGGGCTCGGTAGCGATTGCGGTAGCCGCTGAGGACTCCGCGCAGCTCGGCTGCGTCGAGGCGATCGTGGAACCTCACGTGCAGCAGCGTGAGGCCGACGGTGCGGTTGCCTGTGACCTCCGGCAGGATGATCACCGTACGGTCATCATTGCGGCCCCTCGCCACCATCAGTTTACGCTCGCTAGCCACGAGGTGCTTGGTGCCCTTGAGCGTCGGGTTGTCGTCTGTCCGCGATCGCATGCTCATAGCGACCCCGCGTTGATCGACGACGTGCGCCGTCTGGACCTCGTCGCTCGTCGCGTCGTCTAGTTCGTAGCGGGTGCTACCTACCACCTCGACGACGGCATCATCTAGGCTCGCAAGGGCGCGCAGGTCGCTGTAGCTGATGTAGTCGCGAGCGGCGCCGGCGGTGAGCGCGTCTCGGACGAGCGCCTTCGTCAAGAGCGCCTCGTCGGTTCGTGAGACCCCGACCGTTACGGTTTTGGCTTGGTGCTTGATCGCGTCGACCGGGCGCGTCAACTCATCGATGGCCCGCGTCAGCTCTTCTGTCAGATGGTCGATGACTGCGCCGGGTGCGCCTTGTTCGCCGAACTCTAGCGAGAACGATTCGAGCGGGGTTAGTTGGAGGGCGTAGTTGCACAGCGAGGTAAGGCGCGCAGCGGTGCGCGCCTCGAGAGTGCCGTCGTAGCGGCCGTCGAGCATCGCTTTGCGGAAAGGCCGCCATTGCGGCTCCAGTTGCGGCGAAAGCGCTTTGAGGACGTCGTCCCGGGGGAGGTCAGAGGAGAACGTCTCCTCGATCGCGCCACGCATCTGCCTCAACGGCGTCGCGAGCTCGTCGATCGCTAGCGCTGCTCGATAACCGAACAAGTGACCAGCCATGGTTGACAAGATGTAGGCCAGCGCGGGGTGCGTGGCTGGCACTTTGATCACGCCATCAGCTTTGTCGAAACGAGATTCGCCGGCCGTCGCGATCACAATTGGCGACGCCTTATGAGCCTTGTAGATCGCGATCTCCTTGGCGACGTCATCGGCTGTCGAGCCGGTTATTCCGGCCGCGCAGCAGAGGATCATTGGCTCCGAGGAGAGGTCGATATGCTTTTTGTCTTCGGTCGCGTCACACGCGATCGACTTGTAGCAGAGCTCTGAGAGCTTGATCCGGACTTCCGCTGCTGCGACGCGGTTCTTGCCATTTCCTACTAACGCCCAGTAGCGCCGAGGCGGTGCGAATGATCGCGCCAACGCCGTGATGTGCTCGTCCGCGTCTAAGACCTCGCGCATGGCGTCTGGCAGCGCTAGCAGCGCCGCGAGGAGCTCGTGTTCTGCGTCGTCGTTGTGACACCCGGATGCGCGGGCGAGCGCGAGACCGAGGAGTTGACCCGCTGCGCATTGTGCGTAGAACGCCTTCGTGCTCGCGACGCTCATCTCTACGTCGCGACCGTCAGAGGTGTAGAGCACGCCGTCGGCCTTGTCGGTCAGGTCGCTACCGCGCCTGTTGACGATCGCGATGACGGTCGCGCCGCGCGTCCGTACGAGGTCGACCGTGCGGTTGGTGTCGGTGGTCGTGCCGGACTGTGAGATCGCGACGACCAGGCAGTCGCTCATGTCGTCGGTCATGCTGAAGCCCGACAGCTCGGTCGCGGGCGTCGCCTCAACGGTGATGTCGTGCGCGGCCATCACGTCTGCGATCGAGCTAGCGATCGCTTGTCCAGCCACCGCTGCGGTGCCCTGCCCGATGACGATTACGCGCCGCATGGCGCCGGTTTGTATCTTCGCGGCGGCGCTGGCTGGGAGCGACGTGTCGGGTAGCTGTACGCGCATGCGTCCGCCGTCCTGCACGATGCGGCCCCGCAGGGTCTTTTGCAGCGAACTCGGTGACTCGTTGATCTCCTTCAGCAGGTAGTGCGGGTGTTCGCCGCGGTCGATATCGCGGGTGGTGACGGAGGCTGTTGTCAGGTCTTCGTCGTGAACCGGCAACGGGGTCGCGTCATAAGCGAGTCGAACAACACCGCTGAGTTCGCCGGCGCCGGTACGGTCGAGCACGACGACTTGCCCGCGTGAAGCATGGGTGTCGTGCACGTTGCTCGGCGTCTCACCGTCCATTCGCAGGTAGCGCTCGCAGTCCTCGACGACGCCATATGGCTCGCTGGCGACGATGAACGCGTCCTCGGCGAAGCCGACGTAGAGCGCCTGGCCTGATCCTCTGAGGGCTAGCGCGAGCTTGTCGGGTTCCGCGGTCGCTGCAGCGCCGATCGCGACGGATCCTTCGAAGCTGGTGACCGTATGCAGGAACGCCTCGCTCAACGCGTCGCCTGCGCGCATCTGGCGAGAGACCAGCGCGGGGATGACCTTCGCGTCGGTCGTGATCGCGTCGTGAAGCGCGAGGTGATGTTGGCGGACGAGGTCGTGGTGGTTGTCGACGTCGCCATTTAGGGCGCCGATGACATAAGGCGTCTCTGGTCCGCCTGTTTCTTCGTGGTTGAGCGGGTGTGCGTTGGCTTGACTGATGATCCCAACGCTTGCCCAGCGCGTGTGGGCGAGCACGAGTGCCTCGGCGTCTGGCATCCGCAGCGCTGTTTGTAGCAGCGCGTCGGCCATGACCTCGTGACGGAGCGCCGCGACGTTGTCGCCGAGCTCGCCGATTTCGGCGGCGTGCTTATACGCGAAGTTAAGGCTGCTGTCCGTGCAACGAACTGCGCCGCTTTGGAACAGCGGGTCGGCCTGCCGGGCCTCAAACATGTTGCGCAGCTCTGGCGAGTCGACGTCGATGCCGCTGACGATCACCGAAAGCCCAGCAGAGTCGCGGCCGCGTACTTCGATGCGATCGAGCGCGGTCAGCGCTGTTTGCAGCGATGAGAACGCCGCCGCAGAGCGCTGGTGTGGTAGGTCACCGCCGGCCAGCGTTCGGACCCCGACAGCGTGCAGCAGACGATCTCGTTGGATCGCCCATAGGCTGTCTTTGAGGAGCAGGATCGCCGCGTTACGTCGCTCAACGTCGACTGCGAGACCGCAGTCCAGACCCTGTTCCATCGCGCTGACTTGTTCTTGCATGCTCGCCGTTCGCTCGCGTAAGGCGGCGACGAGCGCGTCTTTCTCCAGCAAGGTCCAGAGGCCGGGGGTCCCGCGCAGGACGCGGTCGAGCGACCTGAGCGCCTGTGCTGCGGCGGTCAAGCGAGCTGCCGTGAGGTCTGAGGCCAGGTGTGCCTCAGCTTCGCCGAGCAGTGTCAGCAGCTGGTCTTGTGATGGTGGTGCGCGCCGGCTTGCCCGGCGCAACACGGCAATGATGCCACACATCGAAGGGTGATCTCCTGAGCTGAGCGCTAGCGCTCTTCGAACTGTCCCAGACCGCGGCGCAGATCCGCTGCGCGTTCGTCCTCTCCTGCTTTTTCGAGTCTCTGAGCGAGCCGCTTGAGCCAGTCGCTGGGAGTCTTCGGTAGTGATGAAGGTGCGATCTTGACGCTGACTTTGTCCGAGAGGTCGGCGATCCGGAGACTGTCGCAGATCACGACACCGAGGCTCTTCTTCAGCGCGAGCGCTGACCGATCTTTCGACAATGAGCGCCAATCATCGTCTCTTAGTTGGACCGAGTGCGAGCTGTCTATCCCGAAGTAGATCGTGCCCTCGTTGTCCCACTGCACGAACTTATCGCCGAATTTACACGACAGCAGCTCGACCCCGCCGGTGATGTCGGTGGCGAGATCCGTTTGTGTGCGCGGCGTCAGCAGCGCTTCGTCGAGTTGTGCTTCTAAGGTCTTGATCACGGCTTTGATCGCGGCAGCCTTGTTGCTGCCGCCTTCCACCTTCGGGAACTTGTCGCCGAGCCATCGCCTTAAGGCTTTGCTCGCCTCTGTCGCGAGGTTTGCGCCCCAAGGCGTCCCGAGGAAGGTGCGTTGATCCGCGAGCGCGTCGACGAGCGGTTGCATCGGCGGCGTCACGCCTTCGCGGAGCAGCAGGGTCGCGAGGCGGACTCGAGCGCGCGGGTCGGGTTCCGGCGTCCAGAAAACGTCTTCCAGCGGTTGCCCCCCCAAGATGAGGCCTAAGCGCGCGTGCGTCCGCATCAGCCACGCCGGGTCGTTCTCGGCGCGCACGGACATGAGGTAGTTGACCTGGGCGAAGTCGAGCCCTGGGGCCTCTCCGTCTTCACCGCTGTCCTTGTAGGCCCTGATGCGGAGGGCGAGCCCGCGCATGGCCGATGAGCGCCAGAAGAAGTCAGGGTTCATCGTCCACGACCAGAGCAGCCGTGACACCTTCGGGCCAGCCTTGCCGCTGTCGGCGATCGCGTCGACTAGCGCGGCAGGGAGCGCGTTGAGCCCGTGCTCGACCGAGTAGGCCTCGACCGCGGGCACCGCGGCGTCGCCGCCGCCAGCCACTTTGCGAGCGGCCGCTAGCCGTAGCCCGTAGCGCCGCGAGTGGCACGCTTTGTCGACATGCCGCGCCCAGTCTTCGGTCGCGGGGTCCTGGTCGCTGTCGGGGCACAATGAGGCCAGCGGCGCTGCCAGGATCGCCACGAACAGGCTCCGTAGAGGGGCGATGGCGGTCACTGGTTCGTCGTCACCTGGTCGGCGTCCATCTGGTAGATCATGATGACGATGCCGTCCTCTTTTTCTTCGCCGATGTAGAGCTTGCCGGTCACGGTCACGACGCCTTCGTGGATGTCTTCTGTCTCGCCCTCGGGGAGCATGCAGAACACGATCTCGTTCATCATCGGCGTGCCCGTACACCCGCAGTTGTCGTTGATCAGCATGAACGCGTTGACCGGGCCGTCGCCAGGGAACTCACGCCGCATGAAGCCGCGGACGGAGACCTCTTTTGCGTCGTAGTCCATCACCTCCTGCGGCAGCTTCATGCCCTCGGAGTAGTCGAACCCTGCGAGCACGTCAAAGCCGAGCGGTTCCGGCTCTCCAGCGAGGCCGAACAGCAGCAGCAGGGTTAGCGGGAGGCGCGAGATCACGAGTTTCAGGATCAGATTCGGGCGAAGGAGTGTAGCAAGAGGGCACCCGCAGCGGTGAATCTTCGGTGCCCCGCACCGGCGGGGCAGAGCGATTTCGCGGCATATTACCGCCAGCTGTCTATCGCCTCCGGCGCCTTGCGGCTCGCGGTGGGCTGGTCTTCGCGGCGCGCGGATTTGGTCTGGCGCCGGTGCGTTTCTGCCGCTGATACTCGAGCGATCCTTGGGTGCGCGTCGACCACTTCGGCGTAGAGTGGACGATCTATGTATTTCTGCGCTGTAGGCCTGATCGCCCTGCTGCCATTCCTCTACCTGTTCTGCCAGGCGTTTACCTTTGTGCTGTATCAGGGAGCGTGGCGTTGGCGGAGCTTGGCACCGGTCCCGCTGGTCGTCGCAGGTTTCTGCACGCTCTTCTACTACCACACGCCGGTAGCGGTCGTGCTGGTGATGATCGGGGCGCCGTCGATCGGGATGTTGGCGCTCGCGTGCGTGTGGGGCCTGTATAGCCACTCGGCGAAGCCTGCTGATCCGGGTTCGCCGACCGAAGCTGAATAGAGGGCAGGCCTTTACTGTCGCTGTGTAACAGCTTTCCCGGCGCTCGCTTTGCGCCGGATCGGAGCCCTGACAGCAGACAAGTCGGAAGTTCTTTGGTCGATCGCGTGTCGATCGCATTTCGGTTCGTATTATCGCGACCTCGATGCAATCTCGACTGCGGCTGCTGTTGTGCCTGCTGGTGACGTTGACGACGTCGCTGTTAGCTCAGGACGATCCTAAGTTCGCCCTCACGGCGTCTCTGGAGCCCGCGAAGGCGGCCCCTGGCGCGGAGGTGAAGCTCGTGCTGCGCGCTGCTACGGCGGCTGGGTGGCATGCATACGGCACGCAGGAGGCTGGCAACGTCCCGGTGTCGCTAGACGTGACTGCGCTGGAGCTCGTCGGCCTAGAGCTCGCAGGCGAGCCTGATATCCCGGCGGGTTTCCCGGAGGTGTCTCCCTACGGGACGACGTATCCCCTGCCCGCCTCATTCCAGGTGACGCTGGCCCTCAAGGTCCCAGCTGACGCGTCTGGCGCCCTCGAGGTGTCTGGCGGGCTCGGCTATCAGATCTGCAACGAGGTCGGCTGCGCGCCACCAAGCAACGCGGCGTTCTCGGTGACCGGGGAGGTCGGCGATGCGGTCGCAAGCGCCCCCGCCGCGACGCATGAGCCGCCGCCGGTCGCGGTGCCAGGGCTCGGGACCGTGCCGGGCCTGATGCTCGGCGGCGACGAGAAGGTGGCCGTCACCGCGAAGTTCGACCCTGCGACGGCGCGCGCCGGCGAGGTCACGACGCTGGTGCTCGACGTCCAGGTGATCGACGGCTGGCACGCCTACGGGACCAAGGAGACGGGGCAGATCCCCGTCGAATACGCGCAGGACAAGCAGGACGTCGGCAGCCTCGCGTTCGAGGGTGACCCGGTGGTGCCGCCGGGCGACCCGGTCGAGGTCTTCGACACCGTGCAATACCAGCTGCCGCACCACTTCGAGGTCCGGCAGGCGTTCCGCATCCCGACGGACGCCGCGCCGCGCGAGGTGACCATCGGCGGCGTGCTCGACTACCAGATCTGCAACGAGGTCGGCTGCGACCCGCCGGCAGAGGCGGAGTACGAGGCGACGCTGACGATCGAGGAGGGCTCAGCGCGCGCGGCGCAGTCGGAGGCTCCGAAGGCGGCCGATCATGCTGGCGACGACGAGGTCATCGTGGACCCGGACGACCCGTTCGCCAGCTGGTGGGCGCTGATCCTGGCCAGCATCGGCGGCGGCTTGTTCGCGCTCGCGATGCCGTGCACCTACCCGATGATCCCGATCACGTTCAGCTTCTTCACCAAGCAGGCGGAGAAGGCGGGCGGCAACGTGCTGCCGCTGACGATCACCTACGGGCTCGGGATCATCGCGATGTTCGTGTTCGTCGGGGTCGCGTTGTCGGCGGTGATCATCGACGTCGTCAACCACTGGGCGACCAACGCCGTGATCGGCGCGATGTTCTTCTTCTTCGCCGCGGTGCTGTTCGGCTGGGTCAATCTCAACCCGCCCCAGTTCTTGCAGCGGCTCGCGACCAAGGCGCAGATGTCGGCGGCGGGCGCGCCCAGCGGCGGCTCCGGCCTGACGCTCGGCGGCCTCAGCGGCGTGTTCTTCATGGGCGCGACCTTGGTGCTGACCTCGTTCACGTGCACGGCGCCGATCGTCGGCTCGCTGATCGGCGGCATCGCTAAGCACGGCACGCTCAAGGTCGCGGTCGGCATGGGCATCTTCGGCTTGACGATGGCGATCCCCTTCATGGCGCTGTCGCTGATGCCGACCAAGGTCAAGGCGATGCCCAAGTCAGGCGAGTGGATGGAGACGCTGAAGATCTCGCTCGGCTTCGTCGAGCTGGCGGCGGCCTTCAAGTTCGTGTCGATGGTCGACATCTACTTTGGCTGGGATGCTTTGCCGCGCGAGCTGTTCCTGATGCTCTGGGCCGCGATCTTCGGGCTGTGGGCGCTGTATCTGTTCGGCGTGATCCGTAAGGCGGACACGCCCAGCATGGGGGTCGGCGCGGGCAGGATGGCTGGCGGCATGATCGTCACGCTGCTCGCCACCTACTTCTTGTTCGGCGCGATGGGCAACCGCATGGACAAGATCATGACCGGATTTGTGCCCGCCTATTCCAACCGCATCGCAATGAAGGGTGAGGGCGGCGCCGCCAAGGTAATGGGCCACGTGGTGGTCAAAGATGACCCGCAGCAGGCGATCGAGGTCGCTCGCTCCGACGGCAAGCTAGTGCTCTATAACTTCACCGGCTTTAACTGAAACAGCTGCCGGATCATGGAAGAGGACATCTTCCTCGAGCAGGCGGTCGCCTCGCTCATGAAACAGCACCTGGTCGAAGCCAGACTGCACACCGACTCTCAGAAGCACTTGACCGACGAGCAATTTGCGGGCAATCGCAAGGCGCAAGCCGACCTCGCGGGCGTCAAGACGAACCCTTACTTTGTCATGGTCGATCCTGCGACTGGAGACAAGGTGGGTGAGTTCGCGCTGTCGGGAGGCTTTGCCGCTTGGCCTGACAAGTGGACGGCGTTTTTGAATCGAATGATCAAGAAGACCGGCCGCGTTTAGCGGGAGCGGCCTCCGTCGGCTGCCCGCTAGTAGTCGTAGGGGCTGGGCGCCGGGGCCGCGAGCCACATCGCGATGCCCATCATCGCCAGCGGCATCGCCCCGGCGATCATGAACCAGGCAACTGGTCGGTTGTTGCTGGTCCCGCGCAGCAGCCACAGCGGCAGCGGCGCGGCGAGCGCGAATCCCGCTGGCAGCCACTCCAGATAGCCGAGGTGCACGCCCGCGAGGACGAACAGCGCGTGGGCGCCGCCGATCCAAACCCCATCAGGCGTCGCGAGGCTGAATCCTCGGCGCCAAATCGTCGTCGCGACCGCGGCGCCTAGGGCCGCTGCGACCGCGCCGCATAGTTGGCCGAGCAACGCGCTCTTGCCGAGGGTGACGAGGCCAGCGTCGAGCGACAGCAGCACGCTCATCAAGACCGCAGGCGCAGCAGATCGCGGCGCGCGAGCCAAGACCCCGCGGAACGCAGAGATCGTCAGCGCGACGACCACAGCGGCGACGCCGAGGTGCAGCGCCGCGTCTCCCAGCGACCATCGCTGGGCGATCTTCGCCAACATTAAGTAAAGCACGGCCACGCCGGCGATCCCGCTGGTGGTTGGCGCCGCGCGCCCATGCAGCAGGCGCAGGTGATCGAGCGTCGCTACCGTCGCTAGCGCGATCATGCCCCAGATCAGCCAGGCCGCGCCGTTCGGGTCGTGCCAGAGCACGTGGGGTGCAGGCGGCCAGTCCTTCAGCAGTCCGAAGGCGAGGTAGATCCCCAGCCCAGCCGCGAGCGGCAAGCCGCGGCCTCCGAGCAGCGAGACCAAGAGCAGCGCCGCGACGACAGATGGCAGCGCGCCCTTCAGCAGAAGGACCGGATCCACCCTACTTGGCCTGGATCAGCTCGAGGCTGATGGTCAGCTTGACCTCGTCGCTCAGCGCCTTCTTGGCGATGCCGTAGTTCATGCCGAAGTCTGAGCGCTTGACCGAGAACTCCGCTAGGTAGCCGCGTCGCTTGCCGCGCATCTCTCCGTCTCCAGTCCACTGGACTGGAATCGTGATCGTTTGCGTCGCGCCGGCCATCGAGAGCTCGCCGGTCACCTCCAGGTCTTCGCCGTCTTTGACGATCTTGGTGCTGTTGAACGTCATCTCGGGGTTCTCCTTGGCGTTGAAGAAGTCCGGGGACTTGAGGTGGCCGTCTCTTTGCCCGTTGTTGCTGTCTAGGCTCTCGACGGGAATAGACAGCGCAACGCTGCTCGCCTTGAGGTCGTCCAGGTCCAGCGTGAGCTTGCCTTCGACGCGGTCAAAGGTGCCGTAGAACCACGCCGCGTTCGCGTGCTTGCAGGCAAATATGCAGATGCTGTGGCCGCTGTCGACGTCCCACTCATTTGCGCCCGATGAGCTGGATCCGCCTCGCGCGGGCGCGTTAGAGGTGGCGGCAAACGGCGTCAGCGCCGCGATCAAGATGGTGGGGAGCAAGAGGAGGGTCTTCATGTTTGGTGTTCTTCGACGGGGTTCACCTTGGTCGATGCGAGAAAACTCGGCAAGACCGCGGTCCTTCTCCGAGCCGCAAAAATGAGCTCGGCAGGAGGTTCGGGGCTGTAAGTGGGCGTGCGTTAGCTGCGTCGCGTGGCTAGGCGTCTGGTAGCTCGTAGCCGGCGCGCCGCTCGTAGTCGCAGAGCGCGTTGGCCTCTTGATCGTTGATGAAGCGCCAGTTGGACGGGTCCCAGCGCAGCGGACGTCGCAGCCGATAGGCGACGTTTAGGAGGTGGCAGATCGCGACGCTGCTCGCGCCGACCTCGACAGGGCACGTCGTCGCATCGCCGCCGTGGATGGCCTGGAGCCAGTCGTAGGCGTGACTTTTGCGGCGGGGCATTCTCAGTTGGCAACCATCCTCGGGATCTTCGAGCAGCCCGCTCGGCTCTGCGCCGATTCGACCGCGGTCGACCGCGAGCGTGCCCTCTGTGCCGACGAAGGTCGCCCCGCTGCGCCCGCCATGGACGATCCGGAGGCCGTCTTCGAAGACAACCGACGCGCCAGTCTTGGCGCCCTCTACGTGCGGCGGGTGGACCTCGACCGGGCCGCGGCCGTCGCGCCCGATCGCCCACAGCGCGATGTCGAAGTGGTGCGCCCCCATGTCGGCGAGGCCGCCGCCGGCGTATTCCCAGTATTTGCGCCAAGACGGGTAGTGCGTGTGCACGCCGCGCGGGGAGAGGTCGGAGTGATAGGGTCGTGACGGCGCTGGGCCGAGCCACCGGTCCCAATCGAGGCCGGGCTCCATCTCTTCGGCGCCGAGCGGGCAGGCCACCGGCGGATCGCCGACGCCGACGTGCACGGTCAAGATCTTCCCGAGTCGTCCGTTGCGGATCAGCTCGGCCGCTCGCACAAACTTGTGCCCGAACTCCGTGCGCTGCTGGCTACCGGTTTGGAACACGACGCCTGCTTTTTGTACCGCCGGGACCACCAGCTGCGCCTCGCGGAGCGTGAGCGTCAGCGGCTTCTCGCAGTAGATGTGCTTGCCGCGCTTGGCGGCGTCGAGGATCTGGTGGCAGTGCCAATGGTCGGGCGTCGCGATCACGACGGCGTCGACGTCATCGCGGTCCATGGCCTCTTCATGCCGGGTCGTCCCGAAGCACTGAGCGCCTTTTTGGCGCTTTTCGGCGAGGGCCTTGGCGTCTTGCAGACGGGTCTCATCGACGTCGCAGACGGCGACGACTTGAAAGCCGTTGCCCAGGAATGCGCCGCGCATCAAGTTCATGCCGCGCTTGCCAGGTCCGATGACCGCGAGTCGGATGATCGGCGGCTCTGCGCGACGTGGTCCGAATGAAGGCAGAGAAGCGGCGAGCGCAGCGGATGCCGCGCCGCGGTGGAAGTCACGGCGGGAGATGTGAGGCGTCATGGTGTTCTCGGTGGCCGATAGGCTCACGTCTTCGCCAGTATGGTCACTGCGTGCTTACTTGCCCAGCGTGGTCCGGCGGGCCGTCGCGGCCCGCTGCCATTTACGTTATGGCTCAATGGCGCGTCAGGGGCGCCCGAAGACGACGCGCTCGGACCGCATCGAAGCGCCGACGCTCACTTCGGCCGTCGATTTCGGTGTTCTGGTGGATCGCGTCGTTTTGACACGCGTAACGCGCTAGGTCGTTAACGCTTCTTGTCAGCCGCGGTCGCGCCGCAGCGGTCGCGCAGGGCCGCGATGACCTTCGCCAATCGCGCGCCTTCATCGTCCCACAGCTTCAGGAGGCCCACGGAGTTTGGCGCCACCAGGGTCGCGAGGACGGCTGCGAGCGCTTCGCCGACGCCGGTGGCCGCGACCTCCGACGCCTTCTTGCCGTCGTACTTCGCCTTCAGCTTCGAGATGAGCCGCTCCGAGGCGACGCGGACCTTCTCGACGTCGCCGGCATTGGCTGCGCGCATCGGCGCGAGCAGCCCCTGCAGCATCTCGATCGCGCGGTCCTTCGCCGCGGTGATGGCCGCTGCGTTCTGGGTCCCGTCCTCTTGCTGGAGGGCGAGCATCGCGCGCGCGTCCTCGATCAATCGATCTGCGAGCTGGGATGGGTTGGCGCGGGATCGCGCGCGGGCTTCGACCGCTGCTAGCGCGCGGCGCAAGATCGGCGGTTTGGCGGCGGCCTCGCCCCGGACGCTGAGGAGCGCCTCAGCCAACGTCAGCGCCGAGTCCGCTTGGTTGGCGGCGATCAGCGCGCTCCACAAACTCTTCTGCGCCTCCAGATGCCGGGCGCACGACAGCATCGCTTCGACGTCTGCAAGGGCCGCGCCTGGCTGTGTCTCGAGTACGCTCCAGGCGTGCGCGGACAAGAACTTCCCCATCGTGCCGAAGTCGGCGGCGCGGTCTTGGACCTCGTCGCCGAGCACGCGCGCGCCAGTCGGTTGGTCGAAGCTGCAGCGCCTGGTGCCCGCGGCCTGCGCGAACAACGCGCGCGCGACGGCCGTTGCTTGGAGGAGCTCGGGCCACGGCGCGACGCGATACGCTGCGGTGGACGGCGCGCGGACCTCTGGCCAGTCGACGGGGTAGTCCGTGTCCTCGCGCAGCACCTTGGTCATCTCTGCGAACGCCTGACGATAGACGGGCGCTGCATCCGGGCTAGCATCCTGCGCGGTCGAGGGGACCTGGAGCAAGCATGCTGCAGCGGCGAGTCGTATGTGCATGCTCTGGATCATGCGGCCCTGATCTCCGTGTGATATCGAAGTTTGGAATACGGCTGCCACTTCGCGCACGCGAGCATCAAACTAGGTCGAGCACCCTCGCCGACGGCGCGGACGAGGCGCGGGGCAAGGTCTTGGATGGCAGCTGACGTTGTCCAGCGGTGCAGCTCAGCTTGAGCGCTCTCTACCTGGAGTGATTCGTGTGGTTTTCGTCGAGGCGCTGACCAGCTCCACGGCGGAACGTCTCGCGGTGAATGACGAGGTGCGGGTCGCGTTTGTCACGACGTTGGACGCGGCGGGCGAACTCGTCGGCGACATCGTGTGCTACCTCGAAGGTCGATGACGTCGGGTTCATCGAGATCGAGCCGACGTGTCGGTTGTCGACGCCGCCCCGCCTGCAGACGTGCGCCAGGATGCGTCTCGGGTTGGCGCCGCCGCGGGCGCCCCAGTTAATGCGGAAGCGGGCGAAGCCGTGCTCTGGTCGTTTCGCGCGCTCTTGCTGGCCTTCGGCCCATGATGGCTTGGCGCCGGGCGCGCCGCGCCGATCGTCGCTTAGTCGGTTGCCGTCGGGGCGCGCGGTCGGCGGCTGCGGCGGGTGCAGCTCGAACGGCGCGCGCTGCCCTGTGATGGACTTTGTCAGCAGCATCGCGACGACCTCGATGGGGTCACGTTCGCGAAGCAGGTTGGCGGCGCTCGCTCGCTTCTCGGGGGTCGCCGCGACGCCAGCGGTCAGCGTGATGAGCGCCGCTGCCTCGGCGCGCTCGAGCTGCTTCTTGATGATCGTTGGCGGCGACGGCGGCCATGTCCAGCGTGGCTCGATGCTGAGGTGGCTGAACATCCTGTGGCTGCGACCAGCGCGCACCTTTGGGACCAGCAGCACGCTGCGCCCCTTTTGACCTGCGCGGCCCGTGCGGCCGCTGCGGTGTAGGTAGGTCGCGGCGTCGATCGGGATCTCGACGTGGATGACCATCGTGACTGAGGGTACGTCGATGCCCCGCGCGGCTACGTCGGTAGCGACGAGCACCTTGATGCTGCCGTTACGGAAGGCGTTTAGCGTGCGCGTCCGTTGAGTCTGCGCGAGGTCGCCGTTCAACGGCAGGGCGCCGAAGCCGTCTGCTGCGAGCTTGTCTGCCATGCGCGCGGTCTCTTCGCGAGTCCTCACAAAGATCAGCGTGCGCTCTTCGCCGGCGAGCAGCAGCAGGTTCACGGTCGCTTGGTAGTGCTCGCGAGCGCCGATGCGGCAGGCGATGTGCTCGATGTCAGCGTGTGCTTCCCCCGGCGCGGTGCCTTCGATGTGGAGCGGCTCGTGCTGGAAGCGGTCGGCGAGCTCGACTACCGCGCGCGGGAAGGTCGCCGAGACAAGGTGAGTGCGGCGCTCTTTTGGCAGGTGCTCCAGGATGCCGTCGAGCTCGTCCTTGAAGCCGAGGTCGAGCATTTGATCTGCTTCGTCGAGGACCAGCTGTGAGGCGGAGGAGATGTCGAGACTTCCGCGGCGGAGGTGGTCCAGCAGACGCCCGGGCGTGCCGACCACGACGGATGGCTTGCGGCGCAGGCGTATCCGTTCACGATCTAGGTTGGTGCCGCCGGTCACGACCTCGCAGCGTGCGTCGGCGATGCCGGCGAAGAGCCAGCTCAGCTCGTCGCGTACCTGCATCGCGAGCTCGCGGGTCGGCGCGATCACCAGGGTCGTCGGGCCGACTCGGGTGGGTTCAATCAGTCGATTCACGAGCGCAAATCCGATCGCAACCGTCTTCCCAGAGCCAGTTTGCGACGATATTCGTAGGTCGCGCGTGCCGTCGTCGGCGTTCGCGACGGACTCCTGTACTGGGGTCAGATTGTCGAAGCCGCGCTTCTGAAGGGCGGCCTGCAGCGCCTTCGGAGCAGCGGTGAGGGGCGATTCGCCTAGCGGCGACTCGGCCTCATCAGGCGTCTCCGGGGACTTTTCTGACTCTGCGGACATACAGCAGTGTGGCTTTGCAGGCGGTGGGAGTCAATGGACGCCGGGAGTTATCCACAGGTTATTCAGATCGGCGGCTGAGCTTTTGCTGTCGCGGCGTCGGCTCGACCTCGATCTCTCTGGTCGTATGGTGCCGATATGCGGCGGATCACAGGCACCCACGTTTACTCCTACGTGAAGTGCTCACATCTAGCTGCCTTAGATCTGCACCTACCGCGTTCTGAGCGGCGCCCCTCACATCCGTGGGAGGAGTTCGCCGCCAAGCGGGGTAGAGACTTCGAGGACGTCTATGTGGCTGAGCTGGACGCCGTGGCGCCTAGCTATCCCGAGCGTGACTTCGACCGAGGAGCTGCGGCGACGTTGGAGTTGTTACGTCAAGGCACGCCGCTGTTGCACCAAGCTGTTTTGAAGAGCGAGGATCGCCTTGGCTTGCCCGACCTGCTGCGAAAGGTCGAAGGGCCTAGCGATCTGGGCGATCACCACTATGAGGTGTTGGACGTCAAAACGTCTGGTCGTACTCGCGGTGATCAGATCTTACAGGTTGTCTTCTATGCGCAGCTGCTCGCCGAGGTGCAGGGGCGCATGCCGGAGCGAGGCGCCATCATCCTCAAGGACGGTCGGGAAGAGCGCTTCTTGATGCGTGACTACGCGGCTGCGTGTGACGAGGTGGTAGGAGAGCTGCGTCGATTACGCGAGCATGCGCATCAGTCGCGGCCGTTCTTCCAGCTCGGTTGCAGCGGCTGTTATCACGACCGCCGCTGTCTACAAGAGATGAGGGCGCGCGATGACCTGTCAATGGTGCAGGGGATGAGCAAGGGGGCGCGCGCGATCCTAGAGGCGGCCGGGTGCGGTTCGGTGGAGGACCTCGCGACCTTCCACCCGGACAGCCCGCGCGCGCGCGGCAACCTCGACGGCGCGTTAGTGCGGCGGTTGCGCCGTGGCGCCCAGGCGCGTCTGTTGGGAGCGCCGGTGATCGAGCGCCGCCCGATGGTTGAGAAGCTCGATCGAGCCGCGCTTGTGCACATGTTGGTAGACCCGTTCGCGGATCGGGTGCTTGCGTTCGGACTCTTGTTTCCGGCGACCCCTGCGGGCGCCTTCACCTACGCGCTGCCATCGGCGCGCGGCGAAGAGTGGGAGGCCTTTGGCGCGCTGAGCCGTGCGCTGCCGGCGCGAACCCGGTTGCTTCACTTTGGTCAGGGCTTGCCTCGTTGGCACGAAGAGCACGCGTTTGCCCGCGAGGTCGACCCTGCGATCGAGGCGCGGTTCGTGGACTTGCAGAAGCGGCTGAGGTCTGCGGCGACTTACCCTGCGCCGGTCGTGCTCTTGCACGACTTCGTGCAGCACGGCCTAGGTCGTGATCCTCACCGTTACGGCCACGCGAGCGCCGCGGCGATGTGGTGTCACGAAGGCGACGCCGCGCAGCGGCTCGCCGTTAAGCTGGAGGGAGACCTGCGCGACATGGCAGATCTGAAGTCGGCCATCTTGGATGTCGATGGCGGTGACCGACCTGTCGAGCGAGAGGCGCAGGCCTGAACGTGCTGACGACCGCAGACGTCGCCATTGACCTCACGATCGTACGCGCGGTGATGCCGTTCGTCGGCCTCGCGCTCGTGATCGTGCTCGCGCGCCAGCTTCGCCACGCGCCGGCCAACTTGCTGGTGTTGATGTTCACGGCCTTCCTCGACATGGCGGGGCTTTTTTTGGTCATCCCGCTGTTGCCGTTCTACGTCGACAAGTTCCACGCCAGCGGCGAGACGCTGTTTGGGTTGGATCTAGGCGTCGGCTTGCTGACCGGTTTGGTGGTCACGTCATTCACGGCCGCGCAGCTGTTGACTGCGCCGCTATGGGGGCGTTTTTCTGACCGCTTTGGACGCCGCGCTGCAGTGATCGTGGCGTTGTCGGCGTCGACGGCGGCCTATCTACTGTTCGGCTTCGCTGACTCGCTGTGGATGTTGCTCCTCTCACGCGTCGTCCAGGGGGCTGGCGGCGGGCTAGTGGGGGTCATCCAGGCGTATGTCGCGGACACGGTCGAGCCGTCCCAACGCGCGCGCGCGCTGGGGTGGCTGTCTGCTTCCACCAACCTAGGCGTCGCGCTCGGCCCCTTTATTGGCTCGTGCGCCCTCGAGCTAAAGGACGTAGACCTCTGGCCTGGTGAGCTAGATCTCGTGCTCGGCCCTGCCGTGCCAGGCGTGCTCGCCGCCGCGCTCTGCGTGGTCAATGCAATTTTCGCGCTGCGCTACCTCGAAGAGACAGCGGCGGCCCAGCCTGAGGGCCGCAAGCGGCCGCCGATTTTATCGGCAGTTCGGCAGGTCTTATCGAACCCAGGGCAGACGACCTCGCGTGTCATCTTGATCTATGCGATCGCGATCGGCACCGCGCACGCGATCAATCCGTTGATGGCGCTTTTCCTCGATGACCGCATGGGCATCGACGACAAGAGCATCGGCTACGTGTTCATGTACATCGGCTCGATCTCGGTGTTCGCGCGCGTGCTCTTGTTGGGCCGAGCTGTGGACCGGCTCGGTGAGGTGCGGGTGTCGCGTTTCGGCATCTGCTCTCTCGTCGCGTTCTTCTTGCTGATGCCGTTTGTGGGGTCGCTAGGATCATTGGCGTTGGTCCTAGCGCTCCAGCCAATCGGGATGGCGTTGACGTTCCCTTGTCTCGCTGCGCTCTTGTCTCGGCTCGTCCCACAAGCCGACCGCGGCATGTATATGGGGCTGCAGCAGTCATTCGCCGGGGTCGTCCGCTTACTGGCGCCGCTCGTATACGGCAACGTCTTCGACTCCGTCAGTAAGGGCGCTCCGTTCTGGATCGCAGGTGCAGTGGTCTGCGCGACCTTGTTGCTCGGCGCCGGGCTTCGACGCGCGACGACGCCGCCTTAATCGTGTCCGTGGGGCTCGAGCCTCACGACGTACTGGCCGACGCCGAGGTGCTTACCGTAGGTCACGCTGACCGTGATTGCGGCTGATGAGCTCGACCACGCGCCGTGAGCGGTGAGGCGTTCAGCGATACCCGGGACGTCTTCGCATTCGATCTCGACCGAACCGTGTTCATCGATCATGCCGGTGATCTTGCCAAAGACGTCGGAGTGGTGCTCATCGATGACCGCGCGGCTTGACCGGATGCTCGCCTCTAGGTGCTCAGCCTGTGTCGGCAGGCCCGCTGTCGTGACCTCGTCGAAGCTGTAATAGAACCGCAGCACGTCGCCGTCGGCTTCCACTTCGAGGTCGACGGCGCCTTGGCGGCCGCTTTCGGTGATCCAATGACCACGCCATGCTCCAAGGTATGGCGCTGGGTTGAACTTGGGCGGGCGCAGCTCAAGCGAGAGCCACCGCGCCGCTGCAAGAGCGATGCCGACACAGGTGGCCGCTAGGATGAGCCTCGCAAACGGTCGCGGTCGCTTCATACCCGCCCATTTTCTTGACCCTTGCTGCCTGCGCCAGCCTGTCCCTCGACTTTGTTGATCGCGGGTTGCCAACAGTGCTGTCGTTGGGCTGCAATGCACCCTATGCGCCCCTTGGTCATTCATTTCGTCACTGTGATCGTTGCTCTCGCGTGGTCTTTGAGCACGGGCGTCGCGCAAACTGCGGCTCCGCGGCAGCGACCGCACGTCGTCATCATCGTCAGCGATGACGCTGGCTACCGAGACTTTGGATGCCAGGGTGCCGGAGACATTCGAACGCCGCGGATCGATTCGATCGCGAAAGGCGGCATCCGTTTTTCGAACGGATATGTGTCCGGGCCGGTCTGCAGCCCTTCCCGGGCCGGGATGATGACCGGTCGTTACCAGCAGCGCTTCGGGCATGAACTCAACATCCCGCCGCGATTCAGCGAAGAGAACGGGCTGCCATTAACGGAGGTCACGATCGCCGACGAGATGAAGGCGGCTGGTTATCGTACGATCGCGCTCGGTAAGTGGCACCTCGGCTACGCAGACAAGTTCCATCCGCTGTCGCGTGGGTTCACGCACTATTGGGGTTTCTTGCAAGGTGCGCGCTCTTACTTCCCGCTAAAGAAGCCGACCCGGCTCAACAGGCTCTTGCGCGATCGCGAGGTCCAACCTGAGTCGTTCGACTACATGACCGATGAGCTTGGCAAGCAGGCCGCGCAGTACATCGAGCAGCGCGGCGAAGATCCGCTGTTTATTTATCTCGCCTACAACGCGGTGCACACACCAATGCACGCGACGGAGCGAGACCTTGAAGGCCTCGACGGCAGCGCGCGCAGGCAAAAGCTGATCGCTATGACGCACGCTTTAGATCGGTCGGTTGGGTATGTCCTCGACGCGCTCAGCGCCGCAGGGATCGCGGATGACACGCTGGTGTTTTTCGTCAATGACAACGGCGGCGCGACCAATAACAGCTCCGAGAACGGGCCGCTGCGGGGACGCAAGGGGACCGTCTGGGAGGGCGGCATCCGCGTCCCCTTCTTGGCTAGGTGGCCTAACGGGCTCCCTGCGGGTGAGGTTTGTGACGCGCCGGTTATCGCGCTAGATCTCTTGCCGACTTGCCTGGCGGCGGCTGGAGCTGAGCGGGGCGGGCAGCTACCGCTCGATGGCGTTGATCTCTTGCCTTTCCTTCGCGGCCAACGCGATGAGCCACCGCATGAGCTATTGCTGTGGCGGCACGGCGACGCCAAGTGGGCGATCCGTTGGGGCGACTGGAAATTGCTCAAGCAGGGCGATGATGCGCCGCAGCTCTATAACCTTGCCGCCGACGTCGGTGAGCAAGACGACCGCGCTGCTAGCGAGACTGCGCGCGTCGCAGAGATGACGTCCCGATTTGAGATCTGGGCTGGGGAGCTGGCCAAGCCGCGGTGGCGTTACGGAAACAAGCGGTCTTCCAAGAAGTAGTCACCGCGCTATCAAGAGCCCGGGTGCACAGGCGGCTATCTGGTCTATGATTCAAACGGACTATGCAGGCCGGCTGTAAGGATTGGTTGTCGATAAGCGTTTTGACGGCGCTGATGGCCGCATGCGGCGGCGGCGGCGGCAGCTCTGTCGGCGTAGGTCCTCCTACTTCTTCTGAGCCGCAGTTGTTAGCTCAGGCGAACATTGGCCCCTCTGGCGGGTCCTTGGTTGTCGCCGAAGGCGCGAGCGCGGGTCTTGAGTTGACCATCCCGCCCGGCGCGGTCGTCGTGCCGACGATGTTCCGCGTGCTGCTTGAAGATCGTAGCGGCGAGCTCCCTAGCGAGTTCCCCATCTATCGCTTCGAACCGAGTGCGATCGGCTTGAACGGCCAGTCAGTATCGATCTCGCTCCCATTCAGCGAGGCCTTTTTGCCGGTCGGCGGGTCTGAGTTGGCTGTATTCCGCCGCGACGTCGCGGGTGAATCGTGGAGCGCGCTGGTGCCGACGAGCCTGGATGTCGGCGCGCGAATCGCGACGACCTCGGCGGCGCGCCTTGGCGACATGGCCGTCCTGAACGGCAACCTCTACAGATTGTTCTCTCAGCCGCACGGCTTCATCGACCCCGCTGTAGATGCAAAGATCGAGAACGTCGGCGGCGTGGAGGTGATCGTCGGCGAGGGCTCAATTGAGCGTCAGATCGGACGCGGTAGCTTGGTCTCGTTCTGGAACTCTTCGCAGGCCCAGAATGTCATCATCCTCCACGGCGCGCTCGGGTCCCCTCTCGACTTCTTAGGGCCCGAGGATCTCGTGGAGAACCTCGCGCTGTCTTACGACAATGTCCTGCTCTATGCGTACCCGTCGGCGCGAGGGATCGCATACGCAGCGAACGCTCTTTATGACTACATCCAGGCGAACCGTAAGCCTGGCTTTGGCTGCCGCATCGTTGGGCACAGCCTCGGCGCCTTGATCGGCCGTTACCTGCTCGAGCGCTCTCATGTAGACGTGAACCGTCTTGGCTTTGACCCCACGGACCCGTCGTTGGTTCCGATCGTGGACAAGTTGGTGTTGATGGCGCCGCCCAACGCGGGCGCCGCGGCTGCGGTCGCGCCGTTCGCGGTGCTCGAAGGGTTGCTCGCGCCTGAGGAGTCTCAGCTGTTGCAGACCGCTGATGATCTTAGCGAGCGCGCTGATTCGCTGCCCTTGTTGATGAATGCGAGCTACTTCGACAACGCGACGCGTTATCACACGATCTACGGTGACATTGGTGATGGCTCGGATGGTGTCGTGCCCGCCGCGAGCGCGCTGGCGCTACCGCTCGGCGCCGGTGAGACCGCGACCTTGTATGCCGCTCAGCACGATGACCTGCATCGTTTGGCTACGTCGCTGGGCATCGCGGTTTGGATGGGCTCTGTGATGCAGGCGCAGTAATCATGCGACTGTTCGTGGGTCTCTTGGCGGTCGTCTTCGTCGGGGGGGCTGCGGTCATGTGGCGTTCGCCTAAGCTGGCATCGCCACCCAGCGGCGCGCCCTTCAACCTCGACGAGTCAAAGAACCGCGGCCGCACTGATCCTGAGGCGGTGACGGTTTCCACGGGTGGCTCGGCTGCAATAACGCGCGAGGTCCTCGCTGCGCCAGCTGCGGCGCCGCGCACGGTGACGGTTGCGTTGAATGGCGTCGGGTGGTCTCACGCGCAGCCAGTTCGCGTTGACCTCTTGTTTGATCACGCAGGGCGGGTGCAGAAGCAAGTGTTCCGGATGCGTCCGGGCGGAGAGGCAGAGTGGCGTCCGGGTGATGCGAAGACTTGGCCGTTCGCAGCGGACTTCGCGTTCCCTACGACCGGCCGTCGCGCAGTGAAGGTGACCGATGGTGGACGCTATGAGCTCGTGTTGCCGCCGACGTGCGTGATGGAGTTCGTGGTTAACGATGCGGATGGTATGCCGACGGGTGAAGAGCTGACCGCATCGGTGCGGGTTCCGTCCTCGTCGTCTCCCGGTAACCGGTGGCACTCTGTGATCTTTAAGGACGGTCAGGCGAAGGTCTTGGCGGAAGCGTCTGGGCAGCGCGTGGCGTTTTCGGTGTCCACAGAGAACGGTCGAGGCGCGTCGGGCACCTTCACCGCAGCGGCTGAGCCTGGAACGATCGTTAGGTGTGAGCTGGATCTACGCGGCGGTGAGGCCTATCCGCTACGCCTCCGGGGATTGCCGGAGGGGCCGACCCCGTGGCGCGTTGACGTTCATTGGCATGAAGGCCTAGAGATGGTGCGTGCCCCGAAGCGCGGCGACGAATGGCTTGTGTTCTTGAGGCCTAATCACATCGGGTCAAACCTCCCGGGTTGGCCGTTGGATAAGGGGGCGTTCGCGCTCGCCACGCGCGCTGGAGAGTGTTGGTGGGGCTGCTTGCGCCAGCGATCGGCCGAGATGCGGCCGTTCGATGAGGTCGCGCGCGGTAAGGTCGTTGACGTTCAGGGTCGAGGGGTCGCTGGAGTTTCGATCGCGCTGATCCCCGCGCGTTTGATGGCGTCAGCACCTTCGGAATATGCTGTTTTGCATGATGTTAGACCGTTTGACCGATGTTTGAGTCGCGCGCTCACGGGCTCTGACGGGTCGTTCGTGGTTGAGGGTCCTGATCCACTTGAAGTTGAGCTCGTGTTGGTCGTCGAGGCGACAGGGCAGCGGGTCCATTTACCTTGTTCCGACCCGCTGCGCTTCGTTGCGCCGCGTTGAAGCGCTCCGATCGATTGGATCCGAACGGGTGCCGCGCGATGATCAGAGCCGCAACAAGCACCGCACCTTGCAGCTGACTCTAGAACAACGACTGCTCCGCTTCCTCGTCCGCGAAGAGCGTGATGAACAGCGCGCCAACCGCGAGCTACGCGCGCAACCGATTGAGCACCGCGTACTCGAGGGCGAGTGCATTGAAGATGCGCGCTTCTTACGCGAGCAAGGCGGCGGATGGGTGTTCCACGTAGGAGACAACTCGTCAAAGTTCCGGTCGGGAGATCCGTTGTTGGTTGGCGATGGCTTAGATCTCGATGGTGCGCTGCCGCTTTCGTATGGGAGCTATGACGCGCAGAGTGGTGAGTTGATATGCGAGCGGGACCCATTCCGTAAGGAGGTCCAGCCTGAGTTCGAAGCAGGCGCAGAGTATGTGCTTGACCGGCGTGCGTTAGGGATTCGCGGGCGTCTGCGCGATGCGGTTCGGGCGACCTTCGCGAACAAGCGGCTCTCGGACGTGATCGCTGGACGTCACGCGGTGCGTGTTGACGCCGCACGACAAGATCGTGCAGCAGCTTTTCTCGCCGACTCCGAACTGAATCCAGGTCAGGTTGAAGCGGGCGCGCTTGCGATCGGGACAGAGAGCCTCGCGCTTACCCAGGGGCCTCCGGGGACTGGCAAGACGCGGCTGTTGGCGGCGGTCATTGCCGCGCTTTGCGGTAAGACCTGCCGCATCGCCCTGTGCGCTTATACGCACAGGGCGGTTGATAACGCCCTGCTCGCTATTCGTAGGCTCGCGCCCGACTTGCCGCTCTACAAGTTAGCTGGGTCATCTAGTGACGGTCGTCAGCAGTTGCGCGCGGCTAAAGTGCATCTCGTCGACGCGCGTCGATCACGGTTCCCTGATCGTGGCTGCGTTGTGGCCGGGACATGCTACCAGCTCGCGAAGATGAACGAACGCGAGCGATTCCACTACACGGTGTTCGACGAGGCGGGGCAGCTGCCCATCCCGCATGCGCTCCCCGGCATGTTACGCGCGGACCGTTGGCTCTTCTTTGGAGATCATCGCCAGCTGCCGCCGGTCGTGACGACTGCGGATGCAGATCGAGGCGTGTCGACGTCGATCTTTGAGCATCTGCACGAGCACTACGGCGCTTCGCTGCTCGACACGACCTACCGGATGAACGCCGGCGTTTGTCGGGTTGTCAGCGAGACGTTTTATGACGGCTTGCTTCGATCTGCAGAGACGGCGGCTGAGCGTCAGATGCCGTTCATTGCCGGGGGTCGTCTAGATGAGGTGTTATGCCCGGACCGTCCCGTGGTGTGGCTCAGGTTGGATCATCGCCAACCCGGGCAGCGGTCGACCGAGGAGGCCAACGCAGTCGCGGATCTCGTCGAGGACCTTGTTCGCCGGCACGGCGTGCCCGCTGCGGAGATCGCGGTCATCGCGCCGTTCCGATCACAGGTTCGCTTGATGCAGTCGGCGATCGATCAAAAGGGGTTGCCGGCCGCTGAGGGGTTGACGGTTGAGACTGTCGAGCGCATTCAGGGTCAAGAACGAGAGGTCGTCGTCGTCTCTTTGGCCGCTGGTGACCCAGCAGAATCCAAGAAGCGCGGCGCGTTTCACCTGTCGCTGAATCGGCTGAATGTCGCGCTCTCACGCGCGCGGACCAAGGCGGTGCTCGTCGGTAGTAGCCACGCATTCAAGGCGTTGCCGCCGGACGCAGAAGGTCTGAGGATGGCTTCTCGATGCAAAGAGCTGCGTGACAGTATCCCCAGCGTTGACCTCTCGCGCTTGTATGTGGTCGCCAGTGGCGGCTGATCGGCTGACTCTGCGCGCCTTTCGGGTGTGCTGATCCCGATTGGTTAGAGAGCTCCGAGCGCTAGATATCCGACGTAGAGCATCGCGCCGAGGAGCGCGCCGAGGCCGATGAGCTTGCTGGCGTGACGTAGATTTCGGCCGCTCATGCTTGCTCCAGGATGGCGCGGAACTCGTCTTCGGTGTGGATGCGGAGGCCGAGCTTCTCGGCTTTGGCGAGCTTGCTACCGGCGTCTTCCCCGGCGACGACGTCGGTCACCTTCTTACTGACGCCAGCGGTCGCCTTCGCCCCCAAGGCTTCGACCTTCTCCCTGGCTTCGTCGCGCGACATCGTGGTGAGGCCGCCGGTGAAGACGAATACCCGACCTGACAGCGAGCCGCCGTCGACGCGTTCGGCTGCCTGTGGGTGGACGCCCGCGCCATGTAAGGCGGTGAGCGTCCGCTGATTCTTTTCGATCGAGAAGAACTCGAGCACTGCTTTGGCGACTTCGTCGCCGACGCCGTCGACGGCGAGGAGTTCTGCGTTAGTCGCTGCCACTAACCGCTGCAGCGTCCCAAAGTGGTTGGCGAGGTCCTTTGCGGTCGTCTCGCCTACGTGGCGGATGCCGACGCCGTTGATGAAGCGCGCCAGCGGGGGTTGTCTGCGCGCCGCGATTTGCTTGAGCAAATTCTGGGTGCTGCGTTTGCCCCATCGATCGAGGTCTAGCAGCCGCTCTTCGCGCTCATGCAGCGCGAAGACGTCTTCAATGGAGCGCACAAGCTGCGCTTCGACAAGCTGCTCGACCTGCTTGGGTCCCAGGCCTTCGATGTCGAAGGCGCGGCGGCTGGCGAGGTGAACGATACGTCCGACTAGCTGCGCGTCGCAGTCGATGCTGCTGCAGTAGAGGAACTTCCCCTCGGGTTGCAGCGGGTTAGAGCAGGCTGGGCAGGTCTCTGGTGGCGTTACCGGCTTAGAGTCGGCGCTGCGCTCCTCTGTGAAGACCCGAACAACCTCTGGGATGACGTCGCCGGCGCGTTGGATCTCGACCGCGTCGCCTTCGCGAACGTCTCGCTCCGCGAGCAGCACCCAGTTGTGCAGCGATGCGTTGCGTACGGTGACACCCGCCAGCTCGGTGGGCTCAAGGTTGGCGACTGGCGTTACTGCTCCCGTACGACCGACCTGGGCGTCGATGTTCAAGATTCGCGAACGCGCGAGGCGAGGCTTAAACTTGTAGGCGAGGGCCCAGCGTGGTGTGCGAGAGGTGCGACCGAGCTTCTGCTGCAGCTCTAATTCGTTGACCTTGGCGACAGCGCCGTCCATCTCGTAGGGCAGTTCGTCGCGCCGCCTTTCGAGGTCACCATGATAGGCGTGAATGGCTGCCAGGTCGCGGGCGGTTGTTGCTGGGTCAGCGACGGCGAAGCCCCAAGCTGCGAGTTGCTGACGCAGCGCTGCATGGGTGGCGAACGGCGGACCCTCAAGGTGACCGACGGCGAAGGCGAGGAAGTCGAGCGGACGTCGTTTGACGACCCGGGGATCGAGTTGTTTGAGCGTGCCGGCGACCGTGTTCCGCGCATTCCTAAAAGTCCCTTCGCTGCTGGTCTCTTCCCGCCTCTGCAGGGCCGTGAAGCCGCGCTTAGACATGATGACTTCGCCGCGGATCTCAATGCGCGCAGGGAATGGGCCGTCGCCCGCGAGCTGCGCAGGCAGGTTGCGGATAGTGCGTAGGTTTCGGGTGAGGTCTTCGCCGGTTTGGCCGTCGCCGCGAGACAGCCCTCGCACGAGCACCCCATCTTCGTAGAGCAGGTTCGCGCTGACGCCGTCGAGCTTGGGCTCGCAGCTCCAGCTGAGCTCTTCATCATCTTCAAGCTCGAGCAGCTTTCGCGCACGCGCGACGAACGCCTCGACGTCGTCTGGTTGCATGAGCGACTCGAGGCTTCCCATATGGGTTAAGTGACCATGCGTTTCGAATGAGCCGCCGCGCTTGAGCGGTGCGCCCACGCTCTGCGTCGGCGAGTCTTTCGTGCTGAGCTCTGGATGCTTGCCTTCGAGCTTACGAAGCCGCACGAACAGCTCGTCATATTGGGCGTCCGTCAGGTCGCTTTGACCAGCGTTGTAGTACTGATCATCCGCCGTGCGGATGCGCTGGCGCAGGTCATCGAGTTCGTCGGCAGGATTCACCGGAGATGTTGGTAGTGTTCGGCCGCCGAGTGGTCAAGTTGCAGCCGTCTCGGCTGGCGCGATTCGATCGCTTGACGCAGTTCAGAACGGGACGGAGCGGTGGTCACTGGACCGCTCTGGCTGGGTATTTTCGGAGCCGGAAGCGCGGTAGCCATCGTAGGGAACCTCATTTCGACGTATTCGATGCCCCGACTCCGACTCGTACTCCGTTGGCCGCACCGAAACCAACGCTTCACGGCCTTCGAGCTCATGTGGCTCGATTGCGACCTTGCCCTGCGAGGGCAACCCCAGCGCCTGGAGGATGATTCTGGCTCGTGATCGACCCCGCGTGCTGAAGACGAGAGTGTCCCAAGCGGCTTGTTTCCCGACGTGCTGTCCCCCAGCGACCATTAGTCGCAGGGACCAGCGCTCATCTCCCCCCCGGGTTTGGCCCACGCGGACCTCGCCGACGCGGCAGTGGTAGGTGCCTGCTGGCACGGAGACGTAGTCCGAGACGGTGTCCTTGGCGTCGAAGTCGATTTCCATGTCTGTTCATGCGTTGATCGCAACAAGCAGGGACATGTCCTGCCGAGCGGTGACGCCGAATCTCCGCATTCCTGCTGACCTCTTGGCTGCTATCGTAGGTCGCGGGCAAGTAACCTCTGCATCACGTATCCGAGTGACCTCTTGTCTTTGACCTCTACGAACAACGCGAACGAACGTGCCGGGCGCTACGCGCAAGACTTTCGGAAGTTAGCGCAGCAGCACTACGAGAACTTTCCGGTCGGATCTTGGCTGTTGCCGAAGTCTGCCCGCCAGCACCTACATCGCATCTATGCGTTCGCCCGGACGGCTGACGATTTGGCTGATGAGCTGCAGGACCGGGCAGCGCTGGACGCCTTCCGTAAGGGTTTCCTCCGCCACGAGGACCCGCAGGTGCAAGACGTGCCGCTCTTTATGGAGCTGTTCGCGTCGATCCGCGAGTGTGAGTTGGAGCTGTCGTTATTTACGGATCTGCTCGATGCGTTCGATCAAGACTGTCACCAGACACGATACAGCCGGCCGGAGTTGCTCGATTATTGCATGCGCTCGGCTGATCCGGTCGGGCGTTTGGTGCTGCGCGTCTGCGGTTACCGGGACGATGGCTTAGACGACTGGTCCGATCACATCTGCACGGGGCTGCAGCTGCTCAATCACCTGCAAGATCTGCGTGAAGATTTGATCCAGCGAGATCGAGTCTATTTCCCCGTCGAAGAACTTGAGGCCTGCGGCGCGACCGTCGACGACTTGCGCGCCGATCGCGCGAGCCCGGCGGTGCGCAGCTTCGTGCTCGATCAGGCAGATCGCATCGGCCAAGAGTTTGCGGCCGGCTGGCCGTTGATCGCTGCCGTGCGTGGTCGACTCCGGTTGGAGCTGCGCGCGATCTTGCGCGGCGCGGCTGCTGTGTTGGCGCGGATTCGTGCCGTCGATGGTGACGTGCTAGGCGGTGACGTGCACTTGGGTAAATTGGCGCGCGCGCGGACGGTGTTGGCGGGTCTTTTGATGCGCTCGGAGCCGCGCTGGGGGCGGCGATGAGCCGACAGCGAGACCATCGTCCGCCAGACGCGGAGCTTGACCCGCGAAGCATCACGGCGCGTTCGAATTCGAACTTTCTCGCAGGCTTCCTGTGCCTCGACAGCGCCCGCCGTGAGGCGATGACGGCGATCTATGCCTTTTGTCGGGTGGTCGACGACGCGGTGGATGAATCGCCTGATGCCGCGACCGGTGCAGCGTGGCTCGCGTTTTGGAGTGGTGAGCTCGAGGCGGCGGCGGCGGGTGAGGCGAGCGCCCCAGTCGGCGTCGCGCTCCAGCGCGCGATGCAGCGCTTCGGTGTGCGCGTGGAGCCGTTGCGAGAGCTCATCGCAGGCTGCGCGATGGACCTTGATCTGGCGGGGCCCGCGGACGAGGTTGGCCTCGAACTCTACTGTTATCGGGTCGCCTCTTGTGTCGGGCTGACGTGCCTGCCGGTCTTGGGTGCCGACAGCGAAGACGGGCGCCGCTATGCCACTGCGTTGGGTCACGCGTTGCAGCTGACTAACGTGCTGCGTGATCTCCGCGGTGACGCCGAGATCGGCCGTTGTTACGTGCCCGCAACTTGGTTGGAAGACTGCGGTCTGGACCGCGACGCCCTGTTAGGTGTTGAGCGCGCGGGTCATGACTCCGCGGACGGCGGGGTCACAAAGCTGTGCGCGAGGTTTGCGCGCCGCGCGCGTGAGCGCTTCGACGATGCGCGTTTGGTGCTGCGATGTCTGCCGCGCAACGAGCGCCGCGGCCTCGTCGCTGCGCGGATTATGGGCGCGGTTTATGAGGACCTGCTTGGTCGCTTGGAGCGCCGCGCGGGCGACCTCTTGTGGCCTCGGATCCGCGTGCCGAAGGGCCGTAAGCTGTGGTTGGCCTGCGCGGTGTGGTCCGGGGTGAAGTCGTGAGCTCAAGCCGCAGGGCCTTCGTGCTCGGCGGCGGCGTCGCTGGGATGGCCGCGGCGTTCGGTCTCGCCGATCGTGGCTATCGAGTGACCCTCCTGGAGTCACGGAACCGTTGCGGCGGTCGCGCCTTCGCGACCCACGACCCCGTGCTCGGTCGCGGCGTTGATAACGGCTTCCACGTCATGCTCGGTTGTTATCGGGCGATGCGGTCCCTCTGCCGACGCCTCGGGACCGAGGACGGGTTTGAGCAGAACCCGCGCTTGCAGCTGCGCTATCGCTTCGCGACAGGTCGCAGCGCGTCATTATCTTTGTCGGGGCTGCCGGTCCCGCTGGCGATGCCGTGGGCCGTCGCGCGGTTGGGTGTCAGCCCTGTGACTAGGCTGCGCGCGATGCTGGGCATGGGCTCGGTGCTGGTCGGCGCCCCGGCCTCCTGGACGTTCGCGGACTGGCTCCGTCGCCGCTGGCAGCGCGGTGAGCCCGACGACGTCCTGTGGCGGCCGCTTTGTCGCGCGGTGATGAACTGTGAGCCTGAAGAGGCGAGCGCCAGGGTCTTTCTGGCGACCATGCGCGAGGCGTTTTTAGGTCGCGCCGGGAGGGCCGCGCTTTGGGTCCCGAAGCAGACCTGGGGCGAGCTGCTTGGCGCGCCTGCGCCGCGAGCGTTCGCGTCCGCGGGCGTCACGCTTCGCACCCGCGCGCGGGTATTAGCTCTTGAGCGGCGGGGAGGGAGCGTCGCAGGGCTAGCGCTCGCTGACGGCGAGCGCGTGGAGGTCGGCGCGTCGGATCTCGTGGTCTCGGCGATGCCTTGGTTCGCGCTGCAGCGAGTGCTCGGTGACGAGGCACCGACGCCGTTTGGGCAGTTGCGCAGCGCACCGATCGTGACCGCGTACTTCGACGCGGGGAGCGGTGCGCCGCCTCCAGACGAAGGGCCGGTCGTAGCGTTGGTGGGTGCGCGTCCGTTTCACTTTTTGCTGCGCACACCCGGCGACGAAACGCGCCGCTTCGCGCTTTTATCTGGCGGTGATCGGTCCTTCGACGGCATGTCTACAGATGCGGTCGCTGCCTCGGCGCGTCAGCAGGTCGCGCGCTACTACGCAGGCGTTGACTTGGAGCGCGCGAAGGTGCGGGTCCGCAAGGAGCAGTATGCGACGTTCGTCTCGAGCCCGGACGCGGAGGCGTTGCGCCCGGCGCCAGGGCGCCTCGCGGGAGGCCCCGATAACCTAGTGGTCTGTGGAGATTGGACCGCGACGGGCTTCCCGGCGACGCTCGAGGGCGCGGCGCGATCCAGCGAACAGTTGCTGGCGACGCTTAGTTGATCGTCGCGTTGATTTGCGCGGCGAGCTGCTCAAGCAGCGACCGCAGGCCGCGCCGCTCGCTGTCGAGCTGCCGCGCGATGGCTCGCAGGTCTTGAGGGTCGGCAACGGCTTCGAGCTGCTTGCTGAATAGCTCTGCGGAGGCGGCTTCGGCAGGGGACAGCTTGTTGATCGCGGCCCTCTTGCGGTTCTTGCCTTGGCCGCGGGGGCGCACTGGGACCAGCCCGAGCAGCGCCTTGGCGCGGCCGTACATGATCGGCGCGATCCTTAAGCCTTTGCCTTCGGCGGCGGCCTTGAGGTCGCCGTAGCTGCTCGTTGGTTGCGCCCGCAGCGCCTCGACCAGGAACTCGAACGCAGGCGTGCTGGGCTTCGACAGGCCCGGCCCCGGCTTCGGCGGCTGGTGCAGAGCGCTCGCTTCGCCTTCGCGCATCGCCGCGGTTGCGGTCGTCGTCATTGGGTTAGCAGCGTTCGCGAGTCCGAGCTGTCGCCTCGCGCTGCCGTAGTCTGTCGGATGCAGCGAGACACCCGCTGATTCAGCCTCTCTCCGGAGGGCGTCATAGCCAAGGTCAGGATTTTGGCGGAGGCGTTCCAGCGCAAATAAATCGGACGACATGGTGGTGGCGTTGGTGGACAGCTCGCTGGGAGCGTTATGTCACCAACAGAGCCAGTTTTCGCTAGAGAGGCAAGGTGTTTCGCTGCGCCGTGATCTAACCGGCTAAGTTTGCTCGTCAGAGTCGGCGGTCACCGAGATCATCTTCGCGCGCGTTGTCCGGTTGGTAGGTCGCGAGACACCGGTGGATCAGCGCGGTGCAACGCGCCGCTTGCGGTCTTGCTATCGCTGCAACTTCACGGCTGAACGCAAGGCTCGTTCAGCCGTCCGCGCTCGCGGTTTGTCTGCGCGTCCTTCGGCGTTAGGTGTCGCGTTGCAGCGTCACTCGCAGCGCCTCCTCGAGGCGCGCGTGCTCGAACTCGAAGCCTGCCTCCAGCAAACGTCGTGGGTGCGCTCGCTGGCTGCTAAGCAACATGTCGGCCATCTCGCCGAAGACGAGCCGGAGCATAAATCGTGGGACCGGCAAGATGGTCGGGCGCCGGAGCGCCGCGCCGAGGGCGCGGGTGAAAGCAACGTTGGTGACGGGGTTCGGCGCGACCGCGAGCACAGGACCTCGCAGGCGGTCGTCGGCGAGCGCGCGCTGCACGGCGCGTACTAGGTCATCGAGTGAGATCCAGCTCATCCAGTGCTTGCCGTCGCCGAGGCGGCCGCCGAGCCCCAGGCGGAAGGGTGGCAGCATCTTCGCGAGCGCGCCGCCATGCTTCGCGAGTACGACGCCTATGCGGAGGTGCACGACGCGCGCGCCACGACGCTCAAGCGGGCGCGTGCCTTCCTCCCAATCCGCCGCGACTTTGGCGAGGAAGTCTTCGGGCGACCCGACGCTGCTCTGCTCGTCTAGGTCCTCGTCGCCGCGGTCGCCGTAGACGCCGGTGGCGCTCGCGCTGATCAGGACCTTTGGCGGCCGCTCCATCTCTGCGAGGGTTTCACACAGTCGCGTCGTCGCGGGCCCTCGGCTGTCGTGGATGCGCCGCTTGCGTGCGTTGGTCCAGCGTCCGCCCGCGACGTTCTCTCCTGCCAAGTGGACGAACGCGTCGATGTCGCCCAGCGCGTGTAGATCGACCGCACCGGAGCTCGGATCCCAGCGCGCCTGACCTGGGCCGCTGGCCTCCTCGCGGACGAGGCGCACCACCTCTTCGCCGGCAGCCTGTAGGGCCTCTACGAGGGCAGCGCCGACGAGGCCTGTCGATCCGGTGATCGCGATGCGCATATCTTGACGGGCGTTCGCGCCGCAGTCGCCTTGAGATGCAACCTCGGCGGTGTTCGAGACTAGGATGACAGTGTCATGGGCAGAAGGTCAGGATTCGAGAGGTTTGGTGTGCTGCTCACGCTGTGCGCTGCCCCGTGTGCGGCGCAGCGAAGCGGCCTCGCGGATGACGTCGAGAAGGCGCTCGCCGATGCCCGACCAGCGCTGACGGCGCACTTGGCGGCGGCGGCGCGGAGCGCAGGGCGCCCGGGCGAGCTCGCGCTGTTGTGTTTGGCGGGCCTCCACGACGGCATCTCTGCGTCGGACGGCGCGCTCGGCGACGCCTTAGCGCGCCTCGCGAAGGCGAAGCCCAGCCAGACCTATGACCTCGCGCTGCGTCTGCTTGTGCTTGAGGCGTGCCCCACGTTTCCGGACCGCGCGAAGCTCGCGAAGCGGGACCTAAAGGCGCTGCTGTCGCACCGCTCGCCGTACGGCGCTTTTGAGTATTACAAGCAACCTAGCAGCTGGGATCTGAGCAACACGCAGTATGGCGCCTTAGGCCTCCGCGCGGCAGCCTCGATGGGCCTCACGGTGCGCAAGGAAGTCTGGGCGAGGCTCTCCCGGACGATCGGGCGCAACCAGACGAAGAGCGGCGGCTTCGATTATGGGCCGGTGAAGGCCGGGTCGTCGCCGTATCCTTCGATGACCGTCGCTGGGATCGCCGTGCTGGCGATTTGTCGGCAAGCGCTCGGCGAGAGCGATCGCAGCGTCAAGCGGATCGATGAACAGCTCCGCGGTGCGTGGGCGTGGCTCGCGGGGCGGTCTGACGCGATCGGTTCGACACAGGCGCGGTGGTCTTATTATTTCCATTACGGCCTCGAGCGCGCCGCGATTCTTTGCGACGTCGTCACGGTCGGAGATAAGGCCGACTGGTACGCAGCGGGCGCGCGCATGCTCATCGACGATCAGCTCGCTGGCGGCGGCTGGTCGAGTTCGCAGGATGCGTTCTCTGGCATCCACCTCGCGAAGCGGCGCGGGGACAGCGTGCCGACGGCGTTCGCGGTGTTGTTCTTGCGCCGCAAGTTTCAGAAGACCGCGCGGCCGATCACGGCACGCGTGGTTCGGTTGGTGAATATCGGCCCGAGGTCGAAGCAGGCGGATGTTGAAGAGTGCGCGCGACAGCTGATCGCGCAGGGCAAGGCCGCTATGCCCGCGGTCATCAAGGCGATGAGGAGCGATGTCGGGGCGCAGCGTCAGGTTGCCGCGAAGGCGTTAGCCGCGATCACCGGTGAGCTCTTTGGCTTCGACCCGGCGCTCGACCGCGATGGCAACCGCCGCGCCGTCCGCGGCGCGGAGCTCTGGTACTTGAAGAACCGCTAGCGGCGCCAGGTGATCAGGTCGTAGGCGCGCGTCTGATTACCCGACGCCGACTCGTATCCGACGAGCATCTCGTCGCCTGCGACGCCGTCGAGCTGCGCGCTCTCTTTCAGCACGAGCCGCCACTGGGCGGGGTCGCGCAGCTGGAGCGATGCTGTCGGCTTGCGCTCGTCGCCTGGCTGCTCCGAGGCTTGTGACACGAAGCCTGTGATCAGTCCAAACACGCGCTCGAGGTCGAAGACGGTGTCCTCGTCCTCAAAGAGGAGCCGCCGCAGGAGCCGGATGCCATCGGCCGTCTCCAGCTTGGGCGCCCGCGGCACGTTCGGATAGAGGTCGGCGACGGCGGCGTCTTGGCGCATTAGCACCAAGTCGTCTTGCCCCGGGTGCGCAAACGCGCCGCGCGCGGAGACGCGCGCCTCGCTGAAGATCTTCGTGAAGCGCGTGATGAGCTCTTCTTGGCGGCTAAGCAGCGACAGCAGCGGAGGCACTCGTAGCGTGATCGTTCGTCGCCAGGCTGGCTTTTTAGCGAAGCCGCTGCCTTCGCTTTTGTAGCCGACCGCGCGGATGCCTACGTCGGTCGAGCGAACGAGGCCTAGCACCAAGGTCGCGAGGTCAGGTAGCTGCACGCGGAAGGTGAGGAGGTCATCCTTGCCGTCGTCGTCTAGGTCCATCATGCGCAGCGCCGTGACGTCATCAGCGACGGCCTGGGTGCGCGCTTCACGGAACTGCGGGCCGTTCTGTGTGCCGAGGAAGGCCCACAGCTTGCGTCGGTGCGCGATGACGTAATCCGGGACGCCGTCGCCGTTGATGTCGCCGCGCTGCAGCTGCTGCCGGTCGCTCAAGACGGCGGTGCGGCCTAAATCGACCGTGGCCTTGGGCGTGCTGTCGACGAACTGTTTCACGTCGATTTTGATCGGCGCCTCGAAGACGCCGTCGGCGCGTTGCATGTGGAACGCGTGCACGTCGCCAGTGCGCGTCAGCATGTCCGGCCGATCGTCGCCGTTTAGGTCCAGCATCCTGATCTGCTGAATCCTCACGCCGCCAGTGAGCTCTTGATCGAGGCCGCTGTCCCCGTCCGCGGCGCTGATGCTGACTCGCACGTTGACCCGCGGCGACCTGACAAAGTCGGGGACGCCGTCGTCTCCGACTTGTTCTTGGAAGTAAGGGGTCACGCCCTTGAGCCCGGGGATCATGAGATCGAGCATGCCGTCCTCGTTCAGGTCGACGACGAACGGCGAGAACTGCGGGCGATCGACCCGGACAGAGAAGCGCCCGCGTCGCGCGAGCACGACCGGGGGGCTGTCATCCCAGCTGCGGCTGACCGTGCGCTTGCGGTCGACGAGCACGACCTCGGCGCCTGGCGCCGCGAGCATGTCGGCGAGCGCGACGAGGGTGTGGGTCGGGTCTTCGATCAGGATCTGCCCGTCGGCTCGCCAGCCAGCATCTATGACGCGGTGACGCGAAAGACGGTCTGCGTGCAGCACGATCAGCTCGCTCGCGCCGTCGCCGTCGGTGTCATAGAGGCGCTGGTCAATCGCGCCGCTGACCTCGAAAGAGGTGACCACGCGCCCTTGCGCTGGCAGCCCCGCGAGCGCGGACAGCGCGACGATCGGCGCGATGATGTGATTCGTGCTCATCGCCGAAACCTCACGTGTCGAACTTCGGCCTGCTGCAGGATCAGGAGGTCGTCGCCGTATCTGTCAACGATCTCGACCTGCGCCGTTTTTGGGACGTCAGCGCCGGCGTCGGCGGCTGCCAGGCGCAGCTGGTCTCCGCGCTTTGCTAACAGCCGACGCTCCAGGCGGCCGTTCGCCAAGGTCAGCACGTCACCAGGCATGCCGCCCCGGCCCGGCCGCACCCGCACCACCGGCTGCCGACGAGACTTCGCGCCGCTTAGTTGCAGCGCGACGTTTAACTGTGGCCGTCGGCCGAAGCCGTCGCCGTCGTTGAGGAATACCGTCAACTGCGCCTCTAAGCCCGCGTCTCGCCCGCTAGCCATCGCGGCGATGGACGCGGTGCGGATGGTCAAGCACACGAGGTCTTCGCGGCCGTCGCCGTCGCAGTCGACCAATTGGGCTGGCTGCGCCATGGGTTGCGTGCGTAGGCGTCGGCTGGGCTTTGAGGGCCAGCTACCGTCGGGCTGCGTCAAATACAGGTCAACGCGGGCCTCGACTTCGTCGTCTCGGTTGGCCGAGGTCGTCAAGAGCAGGTCGACTTGCCCGTCGCCGTCGACGTCTCGCCACTGGACGTCGAAGGAGGGGTCGAGCAGCTTTAGCCGGTTCTCTGGCAGCGGCAGCGGGCGACGTTGGAGCTCCAGCGCGCGCTGAGGTCGCACTACGCCAGTGAACATCACGCCGTTTCGGTGGGCGACGAGGTCGAGTTGACCGTCCTTGTCGACGTCGAGCAGCGCGCACGGAGGGGTGCGCGTCGACGTCTGCACGAGCATCTCGACAGCTCTGGTCGGTCTGCCGCCGCTGAATCGCATCTCGAACGCGCCGCCGCTGTCGTTGCCGCCGCGGTCCACGGTTTCTTGGATCTGACTGCGCCATTTAGGCAGCTGGAGGTGTCGCGGGATGAAGCTCTCTTTGACTTGGAACCACGCGGTCCATCGGTCGGGGCCTGGCAGCACTAGGTCTTCTTTGCCGTCGGCGTCGAGGTCCGCGACGGCGTCTGTCAGCTGCATAGCCAGCCGCGGCGAAGGCGCTGGCCAGATCAGCGTGTGGCGAAACAGCTGGCGGTAATCCGCGTTATCGGCGTCGTCGTCAGGCCCCGTGATTACAGCGGCGGCGATGGTTGGCGTGAGCAGCACGAGCTCACGGCCCGGGTTCGGCGCGCAGTCGCAGAACGTGAAGGCGACGATGCTGCCGTCGAGCTCATAACGACGAGATGGGGTCGAGACGAACGCAGGCGCCGTTGTTTGGCGCGCGTGGACCTGCACGATGCGGACGCCGCTTTCCTTGTCGCGGCAGCTGAGCACGAGGTCGGTGCGCTCGTCTAGGTCGACGTCTTGCATCGCGACGCTCTCGACGCTCAGCGTCTTTGGCAGCTGGATCGTCGCGACGCGAGGACCCTGCGGCAGCAGCGCCGCGGTCATCAGCAGGGCTTTGATCACGAGCCGGCCTCTTGTAGCTCGTCGGCGTCGCCGCCGCCGATCCCGATCAGCCACATTAGGCGAAAGCGCCACGCCGCGGCGGTGCTGCGATAGCTGACTAGGCCGAGCAGCACGGACCATTCACGGCGACCTCGATCGGCCTCATAGTTGAACAGCAACGGCACCGAAAACTCGTTGAGCGAGGTTGATCGCCTCGTCAGCGGCGCGGTCACCGTTCGCATCGTGCCAGCGCGCGAATAGCTCAGCTGCAGCGTCTCCTCGTCGGCCTCACGGATCGCCGTCAAGAGCTGCTGCGGGTGCGTCAGCGCGCTGCCGTTAACCGCCACCACGAGGTCTTCAAAGCGTAGTCCTGCTCTGCGCCAGGGTGACCGGGCTGACATGCCAACGAGCACGGCGCCGGCGCCTGGGCCGAGCCCTGCGGCGCGCGCCTCGACCTCGGTCGCGGTGCGGAATACGACGCCGACTCGTTGGTCTTCACGGTAGCGCTCGGCGACGGCGCGCGGCGCTGGCCGAACTCGCGCGATCAGGGCGAGCTCCGTCTCGGCCTCCCGTCCGGCTCGGTCGATGATCACTGCGACCTTAGCGCCCGGGGTCGCGGTCAGCTCGAGCTTGCGCCACTGGCTAGGTGTGGTGATCGGTTGTGACTCCCCGCCGTCGACCTGGGCCTCAAGGAGCAGGTCTCCAAGGGCCAGCCCGGCGCGCGCAGCGGGAGAGTTCTCGACGATCCGATCGACGACGACCGCGGCTGGTTCGTTGAGCTTCGCTTCAAGAGTGTCTCGGGCGTCGCGTAGGTACAGGCCCGAGAATGTCCCGGCGGGCAACGCTGCGCGCGCGGCCTCGTCATCGGGATCACCGCGCAGGTTGAGCGGGGCTTCCATGTCGGCGAGCGATGGTGGTTGCTCTGGTAGATCGGGCGAGAGCGCACAAGACGGGAGAGATATCGCGAACAGCGCGATGAGGGAGGCTGGACGTTGCATGGTGCTTAAGAGATTCGCATGCGCTGAAGGATGATCGTTAGGAGCGCGGTCGCCGCGAGTGCCCAGGCGAGCGGCGCCCACACGGCGAGGTCTGCGTGTAGCCAGAGCGCGTCGGCGGCGCCGCGGGCGGTCGCGTTGAGGTAGTCGAGCACCGACTCGTCGCCCCAGAAGGTTGGCAAGTGGCTGGTGAGTAGCCACCCGCCCTGTGAGCTGTAGATCATGCGTGTTAGATCTGGCGCTAGGACCATCGTGGCTGCGAGCGCGAGCGCCATCGCCGGGCGCCGCGCCAGCGCGGAGGCTGCGGTTGAGACAAGTACGACCGCGGCAAGCGGCAGCCACAGCTGCGCGAGCGCGATCAGCAGCGTCGGGCGGACATCGGCCGCGCTCGCGAGGACCTCGCGATCGCCGAACCGGGTCACCTCTTCTAGGTCGCCGAACCCCAACGTTGCCCAGCTGATGAGGCACGCGGTCCCGACAATTGCAGCCCATCCGAGTGCGGCGGCCGCGAGCAGCACAGAGACCTTGCCGAGCAGCACGTCTTGGCGTCGGAGGCTGCGGATCACAGTGTTGCGCAGCGTGTCACCAGCGACATCTGCAGCGATCGATTGGCTCGCGAACCACAGCAGCGCGAGCGCCAGCGCTGGCGCTGCTGCTTGGAGGCTTTGGGCGACTGCCTCGTAGCCGCTGCCTGCGGCGGCGCTGAAGCGATCACCGGAGGCGACCAACGCGAGGCTGTCTTGCACATCCCCGCTGTAGCGGTTGACGGCTAGGGCTGCGACGACGCACGGCAGCAGCAGCAGCGGCAGCGAAGCGCGCCGCTGCATCAGCGCCTGCGCCTCGAAGCGGCAAGACCGCATTAGCGGACGTTTTGTGCTGCCTAAGTCGGGGCGCGGCGGGGCCGTCGCTGCTGCTGCGGTGGTCGTTTTCGGCGGCGTCGGCAGGTCGACGTGCGCTGCCTGCAGGTAGATCCGCTCGAGCGTCGCCTGCTCGGGCGCGAATGAAGAAAGTTCGCCCGCGCCGGTTAGCGCGCGGGTGATGTCGCCCGCGCGTCGGTCGCCGAGCTCGACGAGCAGCCGGGCGCCGTCGCGAGTCGGGCTTAGCCCCATCTCCGTGAGCGTTCTTTGCATCGCCTCGACTGGTGATCCGGTCACTACGTGGCGAGCCCCGACATGGCGACGGAGCGTGTCGAGGTCGCCCTCAGCGACCATCTTGCCCTCGCGGAGCACGCCGACGCGGTTGCAGAGGCCGTCGAGCTCAGCGAGCTGGTGGCTTGAGAGCAATACGGCGACGCCTTCTTCGGTGGTGAGCCGCTGCAGCAGCGCGCGGAGCTCTGCGATGCCTTCGGGGTCGAGCCCGTTGGTCGGCTCGTCAAGCAGCAGCAGGCGCGGCTTACCGAGCATCGCCTGGGCGATGCCGAGGCGCTGGCGCATGCCCATTGAAAACGTCCCGACGCGTCGGTCGAGCGCGTGCGCCAAGCCGACGGCGTCGATGACGCGCGCGACCTCGGCCTTGGCGAGCGCGGAGGGGATGCCCTGCAGTTTAGCGAGCGCGAGGAGATTCCGCTGAGCCGACAGCTGCAGGTGGAAGCCTGGCCGCTCTATCAGGGCCCCGATTAAGCCGTTGGTCTCCCGGCGCCGCTTGGATGCATCGGCGCCGAAGACGCGCACCTCGCCGCGCTTCGGGCGCAGGAGACCTAGGCAGAGCCGCATGACCGTAGTCTTGCCCGCGCCGTTGTGGCCGAGGAAGCCGTAGCAGTCACCGGCGTTGACGGTTAGCGAGACACCTTGGACCGCGTCGCGGCCGCTGTAGTCAAAGTGTAGGTCGTGGAGCTCGAGGGCCTGCATGAGGAAGATCCGATGCTGCCAGGAGACGGTAGGACTTCAAGACGCGGCGGCCAGGAGTTCGTATCATCTCACCTCCGACCATGGATGTTCTCCACCGCGCCTTCGCGCGTACAGCGGCGCGCCGGCGCCATCTCGACGAGCCGAACCTGCTGAGGTCGCTGACTCTTGTGATCAACGGCGTACCAGGCGGGATCAACCTCGGCCAAGGCGTCTGTGACCTGGATTCGCCGGCGCCGCTCGTTGACGGCGCGATCGCGTCGATCGGCGGCGAAGATCGCCAGCTCTACACGCCCTACTCCGGTTTGGCGGAGCTGCGCGAGGCCATCGCGGACAAGCTGCGGCGCCACAACAAGCTCGATTACGCAGCGGAGAACGTTGCGGTCTGCACTGGCAGCAGCGGCGCCTTCTTCGCGGCTGGGATGACGTTGCTTGAGCCTGGCGATGAGGTCGTGCTGTTCGAGCCCTTCTACAGCTATCACTGGACGACGGTGCCGTTGTTCGGCGCGGTGCCGAAGGCTGTGCGTCTGCACGGCCCAGCGCTCGCGTTTGACGCGGACGCGCTGCGCGCGCAGCTGACTCCGCGGACCCGCGCCGTGATCGTGAATACGCCCGGTAACCCCTCGGGCAAAGTCTGGACGCGAGAAGAGTTGGTCGCGCTCGGGCGCGCGCTTGACGGCACTGAGGTGATGGTGCTGACCGACGAGGTCTACGAGTACATGTGCTTTGACGGCCGTGAGCATATTTCCCCGGCGACGATCCCGGAGTTGGCGGAGCGCACGTTGACGATGAACTCATTCAGCAAGACCTTCTCGGTGACCGGGTGGCGGGTCGGTTTCTTGGCTGGTCCTGCGGAGATCGTCGAGAAGTGCGGCGTCGTCTTTGACCAGATCGAGGTCTGCGCGGCGCGTCCGATGCAGCGTGGCGTACAGCGCGCGCTGCAGCAGCTTCCGGACGAATTTTATGCCGAGCTGCAGTCGGAATATGAGGCCAAGCGCGACTTGTTCTGCGCCGCGTTGAAGGACGCTGGGTTCCGCTTTGACGTGCCGCAGGGGGCCTACTACGTGCTCGCGGACTACAGCGACGTCTTCGGCGACGTCAGCCCCTACGACGCGGTGACGACGATGATTGATCGAATCGGGGTGAACGCGGTGCCTGGCGATTTATTCTTCGCTGATCCTGGCGGCGTGCGCTGCATGCGCTTTCAGTTTGCCGTCGAGCGCGCGGTGTTGGCCGAAGCCGCCGAGCGCCTTAGGAGTCTGTCTCGATGATCGCTCACAACCATATTGCCCTTGCGACGGCGACGTTCATCATCGCGGGCGGCTTAGCCGCTCAGTCTGCAGAGCCAAGCGCAGGCCTCGTAGCTACGCACCAGGCTTGGCTCGACGCGAACAATGACGTCGTCGTGCTCAACGTAGCCGCGCACCCTGACGATGAGTCGTCTCGCACGAACACGATGCTGCGGCGCAAGCACGGGGCCCGCATCGTGCAGGTGTACTCGACCTACGGTGACGGCGGTCAGAACGCGATCGGTCGAGAGATCGGCCCAGCGCTGGCGAGGATCCGCGTGCGTGAGACGCTCCGCGCGGCGGCGATGTCGGGCGCGGAGGTGCGCTGGCTCGGGATGCCGGACTTCGGCTTCAGCAAGACCCGCGAGGAGACCTTGAGGTTCTGGGGAGCGGAGACGCTAAAGGACCGTATGCGCGCGGTGTTTGACGAGGTCGACCCCGACGTCGTGCTGACCAACCACAGCTTAGACCGGGGCCACGGCCACCATCGGGCGTCGATCTGGGCGGCGATCGAGCTGCTTAAAGAGCGCGCAGCGGCTGGAGATTACGTGCCGCGGCTTTATTCGCGCAGCGGCTTGGACAAGGCCCAGCTGGCGTTTGACCCAGCCGAGCTCGACGCGGCGCGCGGCCAGACCTACGCGCGCTTAGCGTGGGCTGCTTGGACGCAGCACGTCAGTCAAGGGCCGTGGGGCGAGCACAACGCGCTGCGGGTCGGTAAGGACTATTGGCGCGTTGTTTACCCCGAGGGCGTCTCGCGCGCGGTCGCCGCTGACTTGAGCGGGTGGGCGCGGCGGATCGCTGGGTTGGAGGCCGTGACGCTGCCGGTGGCGCTCAGAGAGGAGTCTTCGGCGGAGCAGTGGCGCGCCGCCGCGGCGGCGCGAAGAGAGCTGGCGTCGCGAGCTAGCGTCGCGAGCGCGCGCCGTGATGTCGAGGTGTTGCGACGTCGTGAGGCCGCGATCCAGCGATGGATGCTCGCGCAGAAGGGTGTGCGCGCGGAGGTCTGGCTGGAGCGCGAGGCGGTGCCGCGCGGGGGCGTTGGTAAGGGCTACATCGTCTTGCACGGACACGAGCAGGTCGAGGATGTGAGCGTAGTGAGCGGTGATCGCGCGGGGGCGTTGGTGCGCCAGCCGGTCCGGCAGACGCCGTTCGATGACCGGCCGCGGCAGAAGCCGAAGTTGCCGCCGCCGCTGCAAACCTCAGCAAATGGGCGCGCGCCGCCTCCGTCGGCGCCGAAGCCCGTGACGGTCGCGGCTGATCCATTGCCGGGGCGCTTCGAGTGGACGTTTGCTTGCGGCGCTGGCGCTGAGGACGAGCTGCCAGGTGGACCTGAGCCGAGCTTCGTCTCGGTTACGGTTCGTTTCGCGATCGATGGTGAGCGCTTCGAGGTCACGGAGTCGTTGCCATATACGCCAGTGGAACCGGTCGCGCTCAAGTTCGAGCGTGAGGTCGTGTTGGTGCCGAGAGGGCAGCGCAGCGAACGGCTGCTCAGCGTGACGGCTGAGAGCCAGCTCGACGAACCGGTGGAGGCCGCGATCCAGCTGCAGATGGGGCCGGGGATCAACGCGGAGGCGACTCCCGGTCGCGTGAAGCTGACCAGAGAGCAGCGGGAAGCGCGGGTGCTGGTTCGCGCGACCATCGACGCGGATGAAATGACCGCAGACGCGGGCCTCGCGGTCGGTTTCGGCGTTGGCCGCGTGCGGTTGCCGCTGCGGTTGATCGACGTCACCGTCCCAGTCGGTCTCAACGTCGGGCTCGTCCGCGGTCCGGAGGACACGACCGAGCGGACGCTGGCTGATCTAGGGATCCCGTTCGTCAACCTCGACCGCGACGCGCTGGTCTCGAGCAACCTAGACCAGTTCTCGGTCGTGTTCCTCGACATCCGCGCTTACCACCACCGACCGGAGCTCGCCGAGGTGCGCGAGCGCCTGCAGCAGTTCTGCCGCGGCGGCGGCCGCGTTGTGTCGATGTATCACAAGCCTGGGGAGTGGAACGCAAAGGAAGGTCACCCGTTGCTTTCTCCATTCGCGCTAACGGTCGGCAACGAGCGCGTCACGGAGGAAGACGCCGCGGTGACGCTGCTAAATCCTGAGCACCGCTTGATGACGTATCCGCACCGCATCCAGGCCGAGGACTTCGACGGTTGGGTCCAGGAGCGCGGCCTTAACTTCCCCAAGACGTGGGACGACGCGTGGCTGCCGATGCTCGGGATGAAGGACGCCGGTGAGAAGGAGCTGCATCAGGGCTCGCTGCTCTACACGAGCTACGGCAAAGGCGACTTCGTCTATTGCTCGCTGTCGCTCTACCGTCAGCTGCGCAAGGGCAACCCGGGCGCAGTGAGGATGCTGGTCAACCTACTCGCTCGCTAGGGTTGCTGCGGCCTCGGCCGACCCTAGCTTTGGGAGGCCCTCGCAGCTCGGAGGGGGTATCCGTAAGCATATATATAGAATCGCTTTGTGGGTTCTTAGGTCGGCGATGAGGGGCCCGGTGAGCGCGCTATTTTTTGGGTTTAGGCCTGTCGGGTGATCGGGTGAGTCTTCGTTCGGGGGGGTGGAGCACGTGCTCCGGCCTCACCCTCTCTAACTCCCCCGATAGACATGAAAACCTCCTTCAGGACCTTCTCTCTTATGACCAGTGTTGCCTTCCTGGCCGCGTGCGGTGGCGGCGGCGGATCTGCTCCGCCTGAGCCCCAGGCGAGCATCCTGTTCCCGTCTTCGAACAGCACGACCGATGACGCGACCATCACGGTTCGCGGGATCATCTCGTCACCAGGCCGCGTGGCGAGCGTGACGGTCAGCGGCAGTCCAGCCTTTAGCTCGGACAGTTGGGCAAGCTTCACCGCGGACGTGCCGCTTGACCTTGAAAGGAACGCGCTCGCGGTTGAGCTCTTCAACGCGGCGGGCGACCAGATTGCTGGCGGCGTCGAGCTTGAAGTCTGGCGTACCGACTTCTGGCACGGCGAGATCCGCGGTGTCGTGAATAGCGGCTCAGAGTTGATCTACATCGACGCTGATCGTGGCAGCCTGATCGCGAAAGGCCCGCAAGGGACTCGCGAGACTCCGATCGTCAGCGGCGCACTCGAGTTCTCTGACGACATTAAGAACCCTGGCATCCCGACGATCATGCGAGGTTTCGGGACGGTCTTTGTCCCTGATAGCAACCGTATCCACCGCGTCAACGAGCAGACCGGCGTGAGGCGTCAGCTTTACGAGGGTCCGATCGGAAGTTGGATTTACGACATCGAGTACAACCCGATGACGGATCAGCTGGTCGTGCTCGAGAACAGCGGCTTTTTGGGAGGATTCGCGCGCCAGATCAAGCGCGTGGACACCCTGACGGGGGCCGATGAGCTCTGCGCGCACTGGGTGCCTGCACAAGATCAGTCAGCGGCTCCAACTGGCTTGATGATCGATCTTGCTGTGACGCGGTTGACCTGCTTCCTCGACGGCGGCCCGAACTGCGTGGTCGCGAGCGATCGCGGCATGATGCTTTGTAACCTCGACTCCGGAAATCGGGCCCCCATCTCGATGGAGGGCTTCGTTGGCGGCGAGATCCGAGACGTGATGTGTCGCGAGTTCAAGGCCTACGTCATGGGCCCTGAGAGCGTCGTCGAGTGGAGTCCGTTGACGGGCCTGTTCGTGCACCAGCGCAGCTTGTCAGGCGCCGACTTCGTTCGCGGCGCCGGTGAATGGGACCCTGCGAACTCAATCCTGCGTTTGGTGGATTCGAGCGGCATTGCCTATGACTACGACTTGCTGAGTGACGAGCTATCACCTTCCATCGGTGAAGGTGTCGGCGTTGGCGCGGTTGCTGGCGATTTGCGTGACGCGACGGTCTTCGCAGGCCAGCGCCTCATGATCGATGCCAGCCGAGACCGGGTCCTCAGCTTTGGACGAGACGGCGAGCGCGCGATCTTCTGTGCCGGTGGCTGGCTGGTGAACCCCGTCGCCATGACCGTGCGCGACGGCGCGCTGCTCGTCGGTTGTTCCGACGGCAAGATTGTCCAGGTGGACTCGGAGGGCCAGCAGGTGTTGGCCCGCGGAGCGACTCCGCAAGTCGCTGGTTTGCGTGATTTAGACCTCGCCAACGACGGCGAGACCTTGATTGCGCTCTGCGCCAACCGGATCGTCCGCTTGCTGCCGCAAGGCGGCGTGGAGCAGGTGTCTGGTCCGCAAGCCGGCGACGGCGATCCGCTGATCGATGCACGCAAGCTCGTGCTTTTGCCTGGACTCGAGGCCGCCTACGTCGCCTGTGGTGGCAGCTCTGGAGCTGATGCGGGCAAGGTGATGGGCGTCTTCCTAGACGGCGGCTTACGCTTTCCGGTGGCTGATGAAAACACCGGCGCGGGAGCCGCGATCTCTAGGCCCGCGGCGATCGCTTTGGATGCTGAGTCGAGCACGCTGTTCATCGCTGCGGGCCCCGAGGGCGCCGGTCGAATGTCGATCTACCGACTTCACCTACCTTCCCTGCAGCGGACGCTGGTGAGCGGCGTTTCGATCGGTGGTGGTCCACTGGTCGACGTTCCGTCTGCTCTGATCCTCGACGAGGCGACAGGCAACTTGCTGGTCGCCGGCCGAGCGGAGGGCGCGATCCTTGAGGTGGACAAGGTCACGGGGGACCGCGTGGTCATCACGCGGTAGGCGTTAGCGAAGCTTGTTCGTGAGCGTTCGCGAGTCGTCCCGGGATCGGGGCGGCTCGCGCTTTTCGTACTCGGTCAGCGCCTCTGCTTATCCGCGGCCTCGCAAGCACGCAGCGCGGCAGCGGCAGCCTTGGCGGATGTTGACGCCGGACCTTCTCGCTTAGAGAACCAAGACTTGGCCTGCTGGAGCGACTTGCGAGCGCCCGCGAAGTCGCCGCTTTTGATCAAGACGCGACCTTCGAGCATCTTGATTTCGCCGAGCATGTCTGCGGCGCCCTGGTCGCTTTGTTGTTGGAGCGTTGCGAGCTTGGCTTTGGCTTCCACGTAGCGATCGAGCTCGACGTAGTGGCTGGCGAGCTTCAACTGCAGCCGAAGCACGTTCGGTTGAGCTGGCCCATAAGCGATGGTCGTCAGCTCGACGACTTCTTCGAACGGCGGGAGGCTGTCAGCGACGCGCCCAGCGCGCTCTAAGGCAGCCCCGAGACCGTAGAGGTAGGGGACGAGCTGCGCTGAGTCCGCGCCGAGGGCTGTCCGCGCGCGGTCGAGCAGTCGCGCGTGCGTCTGCAGCGCCTTCTCTGGTTGTCCTGTCCACTCCAGCGCCTCGGCGAGGACGCTCTCTGCCTTCAGGGTCTCTGGATGCTCTGCGCCCCAGACGCGAATCAGCAAGGGCAAGTTTGGTTCGAGCAGATCTAGGGCTCCCTCGTAGTCGCCGTTGCGCGCGACGAAAAAGCTCGTCGCCGCGAGCGTGAAGAGCCTCAGCGGGTGGTCTGCAGGCAGCTCAGCCTCGACGCCGTCGAGGGATGCCTTGGCGGCATCGGCGGCGTCTGTGGCGCGCCCTAACGCAGACAGCGCCTGGGCCTCGTCAAGTCGCAGCATGATCGCCCTCGGGTCGGCGTCGCCGCCGTCGGCGGCCGTGCGCTGGATGACAGACTGAATCAGCGCGAGCCCCTCGTCAGCGCGGCCGGTGAGGGTCCACGCGATCGCCAAGTGACCCTCGGCGCGGAGGAGCAGCGCGTGCTGTGGGGCCTCAAGTCGTTGTAGCTGTGATCTGGCTTGTTCGAGGAGCTGCGTGCCGGCCCGTACGTCCGCGCGCGTGATGACGAGGAGGTTCCCGAGGTCTGCCTTGGCTCGGATCGCACCCAAGCACGCGGAGCCTCCAGAGGCCGCAGCTTCTTTGACGGTGTCGCGCGCGATCTCAAGCGCCTCACGTGCTTGGCCTTGGTTGTAGGCTGCTTGGGCGAGGTAGAACCGTAGCTCTGCGACTAGGTCATCGGCAGGATCAGCGCGCTCGCCGAGCATCGCTAGGCATCGGACCGCCTCCGCCTCCGCCGCCTTGATCATGCCGACGCATTGCATGCTCCGCGCGAGCTCGACCCGCGCTAAGAGTTCGCCGCGCGGATCGTCCCGGAAGACCTCGCCGGCGTCGCGGCTCGCCTGCGCGAGCATCTTGTCGACGCGGGTGCGCTCTGCAGCGCGTGATTGCAGGTTGGTGATCGATGCGAGCAACGACCGCCTCGCAGTAGCGGCGTTTTGCGCCTCGAACTGCTTCTGCAACTCTTCGTCGCGCGCGTCGAGGTAGAGCGTGGCGCTGATTACTCCTGCAGTCGTCAGGCCGACGATGAGCGCCAAGACAAGCGCTGCGGGGAGTTTGTTGCGAGAGATGAGCCGCCACGCTCGGTAGGTCAAGGTCGGCGGCCCCGCGGCGACTGGCCGCCCCTCGAGGTACGCTGTGAGGTCATCGCCCAGCGCGCCTGCGGTTTCGTATCGTCGCGAGGGCGCTTTCTCTAGCGCGCGTACGAGCACCCACTCTAGGTCGTCGCGCAGGCTCGGCTCGATCAGGCCCGGTCGCACTGGCTCGGTTTGCGTGACAGCGAGCGCCAGCGGCGTCAACTCCTCGGCTACGTCTCCGTAGGGTGACCGGCCGCACAGCGTCTCATAGATCACGACTCCGAGGCTGTAGACGTCGCTGCGCGCGTCTACGGCGGCGCCGTGAACTTGCTCGGGGCTCATGAACCTGATGGTCCCGACCATTTCGCCGGTGCGCGTGAGGTTAGGTGATGAAGTCGCGTCTGAGCCTGCCGTCCGCGCGATGCCAAAGTCGATCACCTTGACGTGGCCGCCTTCATCGATGAGGAGGTTGTCTGGTTTGAGGTCGCGATGGACGACGCCTCGTCTGTGGGCCTCTTCGACGGCTTCGCAGACGTCGCGGAGCAGCTCGACCTTCTGCTTAAGCGTCAGCGGTTGCTGTGCGGCATATTGCCGGATCGTTTGCGCGCCACGCACAAACTCCATCGCGAAGAACGGCCAGACCTGTCCGCTGTCGTCGCTCCACAATCCGGCCTCATAGATCTGCGCGATGCCAGGGTGTTGAAGGCTAGCGAGGATGCTCTGCTCACGCTGGAACCTCGCGATGTATGCCTCGGTGGCGAGTTCGGGTCGCAACACTTTGAGCGCGACCTGGCGTCTCGGGTGCTCTTGCACGGCTTCGTAGACGTGTCCCATCCCGCCTGCGCCAAGCTCGCGTTCGATGCGAAACCCGCCGTGCGTAGCGCCGGCCCCCAGCGCTTTAGGGAGGCCGAGGAATTTATCGAAAGCGGTGTCGTCTAATCGCATCGCCGCGCCGCTACCGGAATCATCAGCCTCAAGGTCGACGAGGCGACGGACCTCGCTTAGCAGCGCTGCGTCACCGGCGCAGAGCTCGTCAATGCGTGCTTGGCGGGCGTCACCTTCGAGCTCCAAGACCTGTTCCAAGATCGGGCGCACTTGGCTCCAAGGCGCCTCGCTCACGAGTCGCGGCCCTCGGGAGGCGCTTTGCCGCTCGAAAGCTTGTCGAGGAGCCACAGGCGAGCGGCCCGCCAGCGGCGCTCGACCGTCCTGACGGTCACCTCTTGGTGCGCGGCGATCTCTTCGTGCGAAAGCCCAGCGAAGAAGCGCAGCTGCACAAGCTCTGCGAGGTCTGGGTCTTCGTGCTCGAGGTGCTCGAGCACCTCTTTGATCTCGAGCACCCAGCCTGCGTCCTCGAAGGTCAGCTCATGGGCTGCTTCTAGCGAGACTGGCCGTTTGCCGCTGCCGCGTTTTTCAGCGAGGCGCGCGCGCGCGTGGTCAACCAGCACCGATCGCATCGCCTTCACCGCGGCGGCGAAGAACTGGCGTCGGCTGTCCCATTCGCGCTCGTGTTCGCCGGGTCGAATCTTCATCCACACCTCGTTGACGAGCGCCGTTGGCTGCAAGGTGTGGTCGCCGCCTTGTCGCGCCATGTGCGCTCGCGCGAGCTGCCGAAGATGCGCGCACAGCGCGGTGACGAGGTTGTCTCCAAGCGCTCCACGCGCCGCGCCTGCTTCGTTCAATAGGCGCGTGATCTCGACCTCGTTGTCGGCCATGTGACGTAGTCTAGCCTGTCTGGGCTAGTCGCGGAACTGCACAATAGGCCTTGTGCCTAACCGCTTCCTTGGCCGCGATCACGTTCGCGGGTTCCTCGGCGAGCGTAGTCGTCGCGAGGAAGTCATCGATCACGGCGCGTGCGTCTGCTCGAAGACAGCGTGCAGGTTTAGATAGGTTGGCCCAATTCAGTGCCGAGCATTCGAGGTCTTATGTGACCAGCGACGACGCATATCTCGTCGCGGCGTCTAAGCGTCCGTGGCGCCTTAGCGCGATCTATCGCGCGAGGGTGCCGCAATAGCACGCCGCTGGCGGCATCACGTCGGCGCTGACCCACGCGCGGCGAAACGCCTGGTCCGCGTGCTTGGCCTCAGCGTCGCGGCCCTGCGCGCTGAGCGCGTCGCGTAGGCCGAGCAGCGCCCAGCCGTTGGCTGGATAGACCTCGAGGTCGCGCAGGAAGACCTGCTCGGCCTCGGCGTGATGCCCGTCCAACACGAGCAAGGCGCCGTAGGCGTGTCGGGCTGGCATCATCCATGGCGCGGGCTCGGCGTAGACGATCTCCTCCTCGAGCGCGACCGCCTGCTTGAGCAGCTCTAGCCCCTTGGCTCGATCACCTGCCTTGAACGCAGCCTCTCCGCGCAGCACGTGCTGCGCGATGGCCATGATCTCGTGCGCGGGCTGATGTCCCATCTTGCGGTCGGTGTCGACGAGCGCCTCGACGGCGGCGTCGAGCGCGGCGCTCTCCGCAGCTGCTTCGTCGTGTCGGTCGGTGTTGGCGAACGCGACACCGCGCGCGTAATGCTGCATCGCTTTGCCGACCGTGGCCCAAGCCGGCGGGGCGGTCTCGTTGAGGATCTCTTCCCACATCCCGAAGCGCACCATCACGTGCCATTTGCTCGCTGCGACGCCGTCGCTGAAGGTCGCGAGCGCTTGCAGCAGCGGCTCTGGCACCTCGGTCATGATCGCGCGCGACGCCGAGAGCGCCTCTCGGCGCCGGCCCTGCATCGTCGCGGCCCACGCCAGGAAGTGGCGGTTGTGGGCCATGTAGACCCGATACTCGCCAGCGTTTGGGTCTCCTTCGAACCACGCGTCGTCTAACGCGGCTGCGCGACGGTTGCAGTCGGCGGCGTCGTCATACCGGCCTGTCTGCATCCAGATGTGCGACGGCATGTGCACCAGGTGTCCGGCCGCTGGGACCAGCGTGACCAAGCGGTCCGCGGCCGGCTCTGCTAGCTGCGGCCACGGCGAGGACTCCATGGTGTGGATGTAGAGGTGGTTTGCGGCGGGGTGCTCGGGGTGTTGCCGCATCACCTCTTCAAGGATCGCGCGGAACTCTGGCGTACGTTCGACGGGTTCGCCAGCGAGGGTCCAATAGTTCCAAGGCTGCATGCAGATCATCGCCTCGGCCGTCCAGACCGCCACGTCTGGGTCTAACGGGAACTGTTCCTTGGCCTTCATCATCGCAGCTAGGTAGGCCTCGTTCTGCGCCGTGAGGTCCTCGGGCAACGGCAGCGTGTAGCGCTTGACGAGCGCTTCGATGAGGACGCGGTTGGCGCCGTGCTCGCGTCCGCGGTATTCGAACGCCTTCTGCGCCGCGGCGTAGGACCACTGGTCCTTCGGCTTGTCGATGCCTGGGTTGTTTTGGTTAGGTCCGCCTGAGTAGCCGATGCCCCACCACGCCATCGCGAAACCAGGGTCGATCCGGGTCGCCTCGCGGAAGGACGCGATGGCGCCATCAAAGTTGTAGCCGAGCATCAGCGCCATGCCCTGGTGGAACCAGCGGCGGGCGTCTTCTGATTCGGTGGCCACGTCGCGGCGGAAGTCGCCGAGCCGATCAAGGATCATCGGCGGCTTGGTGTCGCTGATCGGCGGCAGTGATGGCTGCTGTGTGATACAGCTGCAAGCGAGCAGCGCGGTGAGGGAGAGGGTGATCGAAGACGTCATCGGGGGTGAGGTCGTGGGAGAAAGTTGGAGGCTGACCGACCCGTTATGCGGGGGAGCGGGTGCGCTGCACAACCTGAAAAGTTGTGACCTGCACCGCTTCACGGCCCGTCGAGCCGCGGTCGCGGTGGCAGCGCGTGGATCTGATGCTGTAGACTCTGTCCACGTTCCTCATGTTCTCGCCGGGCCGTCTGTCGCGGCTGGGCGATCTATGGAGAGGAGCCGAGGACCTGCTATGCGCCTACATCTCGCTACATCCGCGCTCACCGCCGTCATGCTGTCGACCTTGGCTCCTTCGGGTCTCGCGATGGCGGCGTCTCCTGTCGTCGCGCCACAGCAGCAAGGGGCTTGGTCTGCGTGGCGCGGCCCGGATGGCTCTGGCGTCGCCGCTGGTAGCCCGGCGACCGAGTGGAGCGAAGACAAGAACATCAAATGGAAGACCGCGCTGCCAGGCCTTGGTCTCTCGACGCCGGTCAGCTGGGGTGACCGTCTCTACATGACGACGGCTGTCAAAGGCGAGCAGGCCGATGGCTCGAAGGGTGAATGGGACACCTATGACTTCCGCGTGATCTGCGTCGATCGCAGAGACGGCTCGGTCGCTTGGACGAAGAGCGTCGCCAACGTCGTCCCACACGCCAAGGTCCACCCGACCAACTCGCAAGCGTCCAACTCACCGGTCACCGATGGCGAGCGGATCTATGCGCACTTCGGGTCGCGTGGGCTCTATTGCCTAGATATGGAGGGTGAAGAGCTCTGGTCTAAGCAGTTCGGCGAGATGTCGATCAAGTTCAGCTTCGGCGAGGGTTGTTCTCCGGCGCTCGTCGATGACCGACTGATCATCAATTGGGACCATGACGGTGACTCCTTCATATGTGCGCTGAATAAGAAGACGGGCAAAGAGCTCTGGCGAAAAGGCCGAGACGAGGCGTCGACGTGGGCGACACCCTTGATCATCGAGGACGGCGGCACGACCGTGGCGATCGTGCCGGCTAGCGACAGGTCTCGCGCCTACAACGTCAAGAACGGCAAGGTCGTGTGGGAGGTCGGTGGTCTCACCTCCAACGTCATCCCGTCGCCGGTTGTCTTCAATGACGTCGTCTTCTTGATGAGCGGGTACCAGGGCACCGCGCTGCAGGCGATCAATTTCAAGGGCGCGAAGGGGGATCTCGACGGCGGCAAGCGCGTGCTGTGGCGACACAACCGGCAGACGCCTTACGTGCCGTCAGGGCTCGTCTACGACGGCCGCCTCTACTTCCTGCGCAATTATCACGGGGTGCTTAGCTGTCTTGACGCCGAGACGGGTGAGGTCCTCTACGAAGGCCAGCGCCTGAAGGGCGTGCGGCAGGTGTACGCTTCGCCGGTCGGCGCGGGCGGGCACGTCTACGTGCTGTCTCGCGGCGGTAAGACCAAGGTCATCAAGGCGAGCGACAAGTATGAGCAGGTCGCGACCAACGTGCTCGACGATGAGTTTGACGCGAGCCCGGTCGTGATCGGCGATGACCTGTATCTACGCGGACGCGCCGCGCTCTACTGCATCAGCGAACAGGACTAGTTTTCGTCTTCAGGTCGCTGGGCCGCCCAGCGCGGCGGGATCATCCGCCGCTTGCCGTCTGCGCTGCGCGGGATCGCGTCTGCTGGGTCAAAGTCTCGATCCCAGAGTTGGCAGGTGACCTCTTTGTGCTTTTGGTCAAGGCCTTCGCAGTAATTGGTGAAGGCGCAGCGTCGCACCTCGTGGCCGTGACCGAGGCGCATCTTCTTCCACCAGTCGGGGTCAGCGAGGCTCTGGCGCGCCGCCGCGACGATGTCTGCCTGCTCGCGCTGTAGGATGGCCTCGGCCTGCTCGAAGTGGCAGATTCCGCCAGCTGCCACCACTGGCGTGCGGTGCCCCGCGGCTCTGGTCGCGGCCCGGATGGCCGTCGCGAGGTGCACGTTGCGGCCGAACGGCCCGCGCTCGTCGCTGCGCATGTGTGGCATGCACTCGTGCCCCGACGGGCCGGTGTAGGGGTAGGCCGCGGCGCCGACGCGCGGCTGCTTCGCGTCGTCGAACTTGCCGCCCTTGCTGATCGAGAGGAAGTCGAACCCCGCCGCCGCGAACGCGACGCCATACGCGGTCGCATCTTCGATGCGGCCGCCGTCCTCGATCACCTCGTCTCCTAGGAATCGAGCTCCGACGCACCAGTCTTCGCCGACCTCGCGCCGTACCGCCTCGAACACTTCGAGCGGTAGGCGCAGTCGCGCCTCGGTTGAGCCGCCGTAGCCGTCGTCGCGCTGGTTCGTGCGAGAGAGGAACGACGCCATCGTGTAAGCGTGCGCGTAGTGTAGCTCGACGCCGTCGAAGCCAGCTTCTCGCGCGCGCCGAGCCGCTTGCGCGAACAGCGGGGGGAGCGCGCGTGGCAGCTCTTTGATTTGGGGGAGGTCGAGGTCGTTGACCTCTTCACGGTAGCCCCATGCGTAGTCCCGATATTCTCGCTTGGTTAGGACCTCGCGCAGCGTCTCATCGTCGAGCTGGGCGAGCGCCTCCCGTACGTCGGCTTCTTCGTGCGCTGAGGCTGCCCCGAGGCGCGTCTGCACCGCCTCTTGGTGTCGTTTGGTGACCTTGAGGAAGCGCGTGAAGAACTTGTCTTTCTCGGGTCGTCTCCGGATCGCGAGGAAGTCCAGGATCTGTAAGAGCAGCCTGGTGCGGCCGCCGCTGCGCTGGCGCACGGTCTCCGTCAGTCTGCGCAGACCGTCGATGAAGCGGTCGTGCCCTACGCGCAGCAGGGGCCCGCTCGGGACGTCCCGGATGCCGGTCGCTTCGACGACCAGCACGCCGGGTTCGCCGTCGGCGAAGCGACCGTACCAGTCGAGGACGTTCTCGGTGACCTCGCCCTGCTCGGTCGCGCGCCAAGGCACCATCGCGGGCACCCAGGTGCGGGAGGTCGCCTCAAGGGGCCCGATGCGGATCGGCGCGAACAAGCGCGCGCGAGCGGCCTCATCCGCAGTCGGCCAGCGCCCCTCAGGAAGCGCGTGACTGATCTTCTTAGCCACCGGACTTCTTCTTCTTGGGTGGCTCGCGGAAGCCCTTTGGCGCGCGGCGCATCTGCATGCCCATCTGTGACGGGGGCGCCTCGAGCCCGAGCGCGTACCACTGCATGTCAAACTGCGCCATGTTCATGCGCTGCTTATTCTGTAGCCGCAGCATGTTGTCTTTTGATGGGCTGTTGTTGGCGTCCTTCTTGAGGAACGCCGCGAGCACCGCCTGTGCTTGTTCCGCCTTGCCGGCCTTTTGCAGCATCCACGCGTAGGTGTTGTGCAGCAGCGCGTGCTTCTTGCTCACCTTAGACGTCAACTCTAGGACGCTGAGCGCGCGGTCGGTTTCGCCTGCTTTGTAACGGATGCAGCCTAGCAACAGTCGCGCGTCGGCGTTGCGGACGCTGGCGCCTTCGAGCAGCTTGACGCCGCGCTCTTTATTTCCTTGGTAGAACTCGAGCATGCCCATCTGGGCGACTAGCTGACCGCGCAGCATGGGGACCCACTTGCCTAGCGGCAGCATGTCCTCGAGCGTTTGGATCGCGAGCTTGACGTGGCCTTGCTGCATCTGCCGTTGGACCTGCTCCATCGCCGGTTGGATCTGCTTGCCGATCCGGCGCGCGATCAGGATCCAGATCACCACGGCTAGCAGGGTCGTGAAGACGATGCCCCAGACCCATCCGTACCAGTTGAGGGCGACGCCGCCGAAGCTCAGCAGCAGGGAGATGGACAGCGATAGAAGGATCGAATACACGCGCAGGCTCGGAGGAGTTTGGTCGAGCAGGATACGGGTCCTGCTCGCCCTGCGCGAACTTTCGTATCTCCCGGCGACGTCTTCGCCCGCTTTCTAGGCCTTCAGGAGCGGCCGATGGCGATCATCGCTCGTTTTGATCGAGCGAGCGGAGTTCGCGACGCGGGCGCCGCCCCAGGAGGGGGCGCCGCCCTGATCAGGCGTGGTCGCCCTGAGCGCGGTCGAGCTGCGCCTTGAGGCGCGCCATCACGTTGCTGTGGATCTGGCAGACGCGGGACTCGGTCAGCTCCATGATCTCGCCGATCTCGCGCATCGTGAGGCCTTCGTAGTAATACATCAGGACGATCAGCCGCTCCTTCTTGGTGAGCGAGCTAGTGATCATGTCGAGCGCGTCGTGCTGCTGGATGGTGTCGACCGGGCTCGTCGACTTGCGGTCGGCGAGGATTTCGACCTTCTCCATCTCGTTGTCGTCGTCGCCGTCGTCCCATTTCTCCGACAGCGAGAACATCGTCTTCGCGTTCGCTTCTGATTGGTGCGCTTGCAGCTCTTCCAGAGAGATCTCGAGCTCTTCGGCGATCTCAGCTTGGTTGGGGTTGCGGCCGAGCTTGCCCTCTAGGGCGCGAATGGCGCGCTCGAGGCGGTGGGCCTTGAGGCGGACCAGGCGTGGGACCCAGTCCTGCGAGCGCAGCTCGTCGAGGATGGAGCCGCGGATGCGCGTCGTGCAGTAGGTCTTGAACTTGATGCCACGCGAGAGGTCGAAGCCGTTGATCGCGTCCATGAGCCCGAACGTGCCCGCGGAGTTTAGATCGTCGACGTCGATCGACTTCGGCAGCGTCTGCAGGACACGCTCGGCGATCGTGCGGACCAGCGGCATGTGATGCTCGATCAGCGTGTTACGGAGGTTCTCGTCGCGGGTGCGCTTGTAGGTCTTCCAGATGACCTCAAGCTCGGCGTCGGTCAGCGGTTGGTTGTGCGGCGTCGGGATCGTCGTGCGCGCAGCGCCTGAGTTGGTGGTGGGCTGCTCGGCCTTGCGGCGAGCTCGCTTAGTCGCGGGCTTGCTCGCAGCGGCGCGGGCAGGGCTACGGAGAGATGAGGTGCGGACGGCAGCAGATGACCTGGACATTTGAGGACTCCAGCGATTTCAGACAGAAGGGAGGGGAGTGAGCATTAGCGAGGTCGCTTTTGCTCACCGATCTGACTCTCTGTCCGCGCTGCTCGATCACCGTCGGAGCGCCTGGGTCCTCATATGTCTTTCCGCCGCGCTAGGCGGACGGGTGGAATCGCGATTCTGGCAGTTGGCGCTGGAGAGGCGCGCGATAGGTGCGACGTGTCTGTCGCTGGCGCCGTTAGATGGTTTGCCGTTGTGCCAGTCTCGCTTCCTTCGGGAACCAGGCTGCCATGGCTGGGTGATGACCCAGCCAGAAGGCCCTGTGGCTTTGCGTCGCCGGCTTTCGCCGGGTTTGCCGTTTCGAGAAGCGACTCTGTGAGAGTCGAGATCCAAAGAACGGGCCCGCGGGGCGGACCTGGACCTTTACTATCGGCCAGTCGGCCGCCGGAATTGAGCGCTTGTCGTGGAAAACTTTAGGCTTTCCTGCAAGTGCATTGATTGCAATGTCTTATGTTGCAAAAGAATTCGCCCGGGTCATCTCTGGGGTCAGTCAATCGTCACCAGAGCTTCGCAGCGGTGGCCTGCGAGCTTGCTCGCGCGGGCTCGCAGGAAGGCTAGCTCGATGACGAACGCGCAGCCTGCGACCTCTGCGTTACAGGCTTGGATCAGAGCTGTCGCGGCAGCCATCGTCCCGCCTGTGGCGAGCAGGTCGTCGACGATCAGCACCCGCTCCCTAGCGGCGAAGCTGTCTTCGTGGACCTCGATGGCGTCGCTGCCGTATTCGAGCTCATATTCGACCCGTTTCGTCTTACACGGCAGCTTCCCAGGCTTGCGGATCGGGACAAATCCAATCCCGAGCTGCATCGCTAGCGGGACGCCGAATAAGAAGCCGCGTGACTCGATCCCAGCGATCTTGTCGACCTTGCCGAAGTCGAGCGCCGCGAACTGGTCGGTGGCGGCTTGCATGGCCTCTGGCGAGGCCAGCAGCGGGGTGATGTCCTTGAACAGGATGCCCGGCTTTGGGAAGTCGGGGACGTCGCGCAGGAACGAGGCCAGGTCCATGCCGGGATCGTGCCCGGAGCGATGGCATTAGGCGAGCCTTTGTCGTCGTCTCGGCAAAAGCCTTGGCGCGGATGCCTCCGGCTGGTCGCCTAGTTCGCCGCTGCGGGCGTGCGAGGGGCGTCGCAGCGACGCTCGACAGCGACCGCTGGCTGCGGTCTGTTGTGGCGGCCAGAATCCCGCGCTCTCGGCGCCGCGCGCGCCGCCCCTAACGTTAGGCGCTGTTTATCTTCGCGCCCGAGGCTGCCGACGCTCTTGCTCTAAGTCGGTTTGAGGCCGAAACTGCACGTGTAGATGAAGGTCTTGCTTTGTAGCCCTCGAGGATTTTGCGCCGGCGTAGAGCGCGCAATCGATACGGTCGAGCGTGCGCTCGAGAAGTATGGGAGCCCCGTCTACGTGCGCCACGAGATCGTGCACAACAAAGTGGTCGTGCGCGATCTCGAGCGCAAGGGCGCGATCTTCGTCGACGAGCTGTCAGAAGTCCCCGCTGGCAGCAACGTGATCTTTAGCGCGCACGGTGTCGCCCCGGAGGTCTTTGATAAAGCCGAGCAATACAACCTGCAGGCTATCGACGCGACGTGCCCGCTGGTCACGAAGGTGCACCTCGACGCCCGGCGATTCGCTGCGCGCGATTACACGATCTTGCTGATCGGTCACGCAGACCACGTCGAGGTGGAGGGTGTGGTTGGCGAAGCACCTGATCGTACCATCGTCATCGCGACGCCCGAGGAAGCCGAGAAGGTCGAAGTCGCTGACCCGACCCTCGTCGGCGTACTGACCCAGACCACCTTAAGCCTGAGCGAGGCGATGCAGGTGATGGACGTCTTGAAGCGGCGTTTCCCGGAGCTGACGGAGCCGCATAAAGAGACCATCTGTTACGCGACCACCAACCGGCAGACGGCGGTAAAAGAGATGCGCGGGCGCGTGGATCTATGGCTCGTGATCGGCGACCCGATGAGCAGCAACAGTAACCGCCTGCGGGAGCTCGGGGCTGACTCCGGGGTGCCTGCTTATCTCGTGCTGGGGCCCGAGGAGCTAAGCGAGGAGTGGTTTTATGGGGTCGAGACGATCGGCATCACGTCTGGTGCGAGCACGCCAGAGGTCAGCGTTAGCGCGGTCGTAGATCGGCTGCGTGAGTTCGGCGCGACGTCTGTTGAGGAGGTCGCGGGAATCGTAGAGACGATCACGTTCCGGTTGCCGATGCAGCTGCGTACCTGATTGATCCATGCGCGTCGCCCTCTGCCAAATCGATACGACGGTCGGTGACTTTGACGGCAACGTTGACCGCATCGTCGCTGCAGCCGAGCAGGCCGCGGGCCAAGGGGCGCACCTCGCCGTCTTCCCAGAGCTGGCGATCTGCGGCTATCCCGCCGAGGACTTGCTGTTGCGTGACGCGTTCTTGGAGTCGCACGACGCAGCGATGGGGGAGTTGGCGCGCCGCGCGCCGCCAGAGGTGGCGCTGCTGGTCGGTTGCCTCGAGCGCAACGTCGAGGCCGCGACAAACGGCGGGCGGGCCCTCTATAACGGCGCCGCTTTGATTCGTGACCGACGCGCCGAGGTCGTCGCGCGGAAGTGTTTGCTGCCGACCTATGACGTGTTCGACGAGTCGCGCTATTTCGAGGCGTGGAGCGCGCCCGAGCAAAATCTCGTCGACGTCGGTGGCGAGACCGTCGGCGTCGTTGTGTGTGAGGACAGCTGGAACGATGAGGAGTTCTTTGGTCACAGGAGCTACGTGATGGACCCCGTTGAGCGAGTCGTCGCAGCGGGCGCGCAGCTCGTAGTGAACCTCAGCGCGAGCCCGTGGGCGAGGGGGCGAACGGCGCTGAGAGCGCGGATGGTTACCGCCGCCGCGCAGAGACACGGAGTCCCCATGATTTACGTCAACCAGGTTGGCGGCGACGTCGAGTTGCAGTTCGACGGCGGCTCCCTCGCGGCGACGGCGGACGGCATCGCTGACCAGCCGGTCGTGTTCGCTGAGGCCGTCGCGGTCGTCGACACCGCCGCGCCTTGGCGACACCAGCTGGTCGAGCCCGAGCTGGTGCAGCTGCAACACGCCGCTTGCGTGCAAGGGATCCGCGCCTACGTGCAAAAGTTCGGGTTCTCCAAGGTCGTGCTCGGCTTGTCTGGCGGGATTGACAGCGCGCTCGTGGCGACGCTGGCGGTCGACGCGCTCGGCGCTGAGAACGTCACAGGCGTCGCGATGCCGTCGCGTTATTCGAGCGATCACAGCGTCGATGACGCCCGCGCGCTGGCTGAGAACCTCGGCGTTGAGTTTCACCTATTATCGATCGCGCCGCTGCAAGACGCGTTCGAAGCGACGCTCCAGCCCGTCTTTGCTGGCACGGCGACTGGCCTCGCGGAGGAGAACGTCCAATCTCGCGCGCGCGGTGTGTTGCTGATGGGCTACGCCAATAAACACGGCGCGCTCCTGCTCACGACTGGGAATAAGAGCGAGTGTGCGGTGGGCTACTGCACCATCTACGGCGACACGAACGGGGCGCTGGCGCCGATCGCGGACCTCTGGAAGACAGAGGTTTGGGCGATGGCGCGGTGGCTCAACCGCGACAGAGAGCGCATCCCGACCAATTCGATCGACAAGCCGCCGAGCGCAGAGCTCCGCCCAGACCAACTGGATACCGACAGTTTGCCGGACTACGCCGCGCTGGACCCTGTGCTCCGAAGCCTCGTTGAAGAGGAGCGCTCGGTCGAGGCGACCGCGGCGCACACCGGGATGGATCGCGAAGAGGTCGAGCGGCTGTTCCGGCTCGTGCAGAACAGCGAGTGGAAGCGCTACCAGTATCCGCCGACGTTGAGGCTCAGCGATCGCTGTTGGCGCGGCCGGAGGATGCCGGTGAGTCACCGGTATCGCGAGCGCTGACGCCCCGCGCTGGGCGCTCAGTCGAGCTTTCGCTTTTTGCGGCCGCCGAAGAGGCTCTCGAGCCCCTTCTGGATGCCGTCTTTCAGCAGGTCCTTGCCTTGCGCCTTGATGGCCCTTGCAGCGAGGTCTCCGAGCTCAGGGAGGCCTAGCTTAGGGGCGTCGACGGTGCCGGTGAGCTTCGCGCCGGGCAGCGTGCCGCCGAGCGCCTTGAGGACTTTGGCGCCGTCTGAGCGCTCTCGCAGCAGCGAGGCGAAATCGACTGCGTAGTCGATAGTGCCATCGAGGGCGACCGAGCCGCTTAGGCCGAACTCTTTGCCGGCGGCGAGCCACTTTGCGCCGGTCGCGGTGATCTTCCCTTCATCGAGTACGAAGGGGGCCGAGAGCGCGTCGATACGGAGCTTGCCGCCCTTGGCGATCGGGGCCAGCTTGGCGCTGAGCGCCCCGAGTGGCTCTAGCAAGCCTTTGAGGCTCGGCGACGGCGCGAACGCGGTGTCCGTCAGGCCGATCGCGCCGTCGCCGCTCCAGCCGTCGAGCCAGCTGAGCCAGGTTTGGTCAGGCGACTTTTTTATGGGGCCGGTGAAGCGTAGGTCCACGTTGACGCCGCCATGAATGTCGGCCACCTCGCTGTTCATGCCCGCGAACATCGGCACGAGATATCGAAGTGACTGCGTCGCGCCGCCCGTCAGCTCGCCGCCTTGCCACTGGAGGGCGGCCTTAGCGGGTAGCGCGGCGAAGTCCGTGAGATCTACGTCAAGCTTCAGGGACAACGCGCCGCCATCGAGCTTTGCGTCGGGCGTCGTTGTTACATGGACTTCGCCATCTTTGACGTCGAGGTCCATGCCGAGGTCGCGGAGCGTGAAGCCGCTGAGGTCGAGCGCCTTGATCTTGAGGGCCGCGGTCGCGGCCGTCACCTGCGCCCAGCCAGCCATGTCGGTTGGTAGATCTGTGGCTGGGACTTCCATCCGCCCGGTCAGTGTCGCCCCGGAGCTCTTAAGTAGCTCGGGGATCGGTCCGCCGAAGTTCGCGAGCGCCGCGACGTCTACGGTGTAGTTAACGGAGACGCGTTCGTCTTGCGTGGGCTGCATCCCGTCGACACGTAGCCACTCTAGGTCGACCCCAAATTCGCTCGCGTCGATCTCTGAGGACGCGTTGCTGCCGAGCGTCAGGGCTGGTCGAAGTCGCCATTGCCGCCCCCTGATATCCATGCCTTGAACAGCGGGCCCCGCGAGGCGCGGGTCGTCGACGACGAGCTCGCCGGCGAGTTCGAGTTGGTCGCCCTTATGCATTTGGGCCGAGAGCTCGCCGTCGACGCGGCCTGCGAGGGTCGTCACCTGGCCAGGCATCAGCACGTCGAGCAGCGGGCTCCAAGCAGCTAGGTCTAGACCGTGAGCGTTAAGCTTGGCAGCGGCACTCTCAGCGCGGGGGTCGAGTTTGATCAGGACCGAGAGGTCACCTGCACGCAGCTTGCCGCTGGCTTCGACGTCGATCTCGTTTGAGCCGGACGCGCTCCGCGCGTCACACTGGAAATCAGTGAGCGCCTCGAGCACTTCGCCTTGGCGGCGAATGGTCACGGAGCATTCGCGCAGCCGGAGATCGAGGTTAAGGCGCGAGCTAGCGGCGCCGGCTTGGTCGGGAGCGGTAATTTTCTTAGTTGTAGTCTGAGAGACGTCGGCGTCGCTTAGCTGCTGTGAGTCGTTGGCGACAGCTAGCTGCTGTGAGTCGTTGGCGACAGCTAGCTGCTGAAGGTTGGTCGAGCCGTCATCGCGCTGATCGACGTTGACTTGCAGGCCGGTGACTTCGCCGCGCGCAGAGACCGTGCCGAAGAGCAGTGACCCGATCGAGACATCGGCCACCATGCTCTGCATCAGCATCGCTGGGCTGGTAGAGGGGAACCCCGGCGGGTTCTCGATGCGCAGGCCATCGAGCCGGAGGCCAGACAGCCAGCCGTATGAGGCGTCTTCGATGGACGCGTTGCCGCGCAGGCGCTTTGAGAGCTCTGATTCGACGATCGAGCGCAGCCCCCCCCACGAGAGCATGGTCGGGGCGAGCAAGATTAGTAGCGCCGCGAAGGCGATTAGCCGCAGCAGCAAGCGAAGTCCCCTGCGCGGTCTCTGCCTTGGGAAGGGCGCTACGGGCTTTTGTGATTTCAAGTCCAAGCTGGTGTCCATGCGATAGCTGCATCATGCCGAAAAAAGACGTGCCGTGACGAACCAGCAGAAGAACCGAGACATCTCGACGCTCGATCGGATTGATCTCGCCTTGGCCTCTCGGCTCGTCGGTGTTCCCGTTGAGGGTGATTTGATCGCTGGTGCGCAGCGAGTGATCGACGGGATTCGTCGCTCTGCGCCGACCGACGCCGAGTTCCTAAACTCCGTGCTGCGGTTGCGTGGATTTCAGGTCTCTGATGATGACGCCGCGGCTGCGCTGGCAGGCCGGGATGATCGCATGTCACCCTTGTCGCAGGAATATCGACTCCTGCGCGGGCTGCAGCGATGCCTGCGGATGATCCGTGACCGGGCATCGCAGAGCTTGCCGCCCGACGGGTGGTTCCTCGTTGACCTGTTTCGCGTGATGACGGCGCAGATGCCGCGTTTCCGCAATAACGACCTAAGGCGTGGTCAGCCGTGGGACGCGCAACTCTATTTGGATTACCCAGGTCCTGAGGAGCTCCGCTTCTTGATCGACGCCTTTGACAGCAAGCGCTGTTATCGCGACGCGCCGATCGTCTTCAACGGGATGCACCCGGTCCGACAGGGTTTCCGCCTGCTTTGGCGATTCGCTCGGATCGCGCCGTTCCCAGACTTCAACATCGTGATCGCTTGGATGGGGATGAATGCATGGCTGCAGTGCAAGGGTCTCCCGCTGCTCCGTGCTGAGCCTGATGATGCGAAGCTCATCGCTACTTTGTTGTCAGGGCCACCACCGTTGAAGGTCTCCGAGCTTGAGGCGCGGCTCTTGACGTCTTTCGAGACGATCTCCTGAGCGCGTCTTGCGCCGACTTATGGTCGTTGGAGCGCGAGCTTCGTGACGATCGCGAGCGGCAAAGATCGCCGCCCGTCGAGCACCAGCTGTTCGAAGTCGATGTGGCTCAAGATTCCGGTCCAGGTTTCGCCTGCGGTGACCGTGACCTCTCGCCCAAGGAGGCCCAGGCGGTCACGGAAGAGCTGCAGGTGGTTGCCGACGTCACCGACGTCGCTGAGGGCAGTCAGCATCGCGTCGACCGACTCGGCGAGCGCTAGCAGGACTTGGCTACGGTCTAGCTCTCGCCCGCTGAGCAGTCGGAGTGATGACGCTGTGTGGGTCAGGTCCGCAGGGAAGCTGATTCGGTTGACGTTCACGCCGACGCCGATGCGATAGCTCTCGGGGCGTGAGGAGTCACGGTCTACGAGGACGCCTGCCAGTTTTTGACCGCCTGCGTAGACGTCGTTTGGCCACTTGATGCGGAGGGTTGTTCCAGAAAGTGGTTCGCAGGCCAGCAAAACTGCCACGGGGAGCGCTGCTGGCAGCGCGACTGGGTTGGGGAGCGTCGCGCGCACCTGAAAGGTCACGGCGACGCCGAGGCCAGCGGCGTCATCCCAATGGCGCTGTTGCCGTCCGCGGCCGCGCGTCTGGTGGTCCGCCCAGACCACGAGGTCGCCATCATCATCCGGATCCATCTCTGCTGCGACGTCCTGTGTGGACTCACAGGAGGCGAGGTGGACCAAGCGCGCGAACCTCGTCCGTCGCTTGAGTTCGTCTTCGAGGTTTGGGGTCGGAGTCATCAGCGGATGTACCGGGAGGGCCCACATCATCGCCGACTGAAGTTGTAGGGCCAACTGGTCGATGGTAGTGGCGTGTCGATTGCTCCAGTCCTCAGCGCGGCGCGTTGAGGGCGCGGGCGATTTGGGCACGAATCGCTGGGTCGTGCGAAGGGTGCTGACGCGCCGCGGACCGCCTCCTAGCACGACGTTATTGCCGCGAGTCTCGCGGCTGCAAACCCCCGCCAGATGCGAGAGACCATGGCTAAGACCCAGCAAGCTTCGATGACCCCGTCTGCGATCGAGCCCGAGCGAAGCCCTCCGTCTTCGGCGCGCTTCGAATCGTCCCCGAGCTTGCACCTGGTCGCGGAGAGGCGCCCGGTTCCGCCGCTTATCGTCGAGCCGCTCGCGGAGGAGGATCAGCACTTAGCTGCGCAAGAGCTGCCGGAGTCGTGCCGTCGGTGCCCGTTCCTCTCGGAGAATTGCCGCCGGCGATGCAGCTCTTGACGCCGCGTCGACGCCGCGCGGCCATGCTCAAGTGTGTTGGCCGCGGAGTGTTGCGTATCTGAGCGTGACGTCGCCGAAGTTGCGGATCCTCCGACCTCTCGGTCGCAAAACAGTCGAGTTTTGCCGCGATTTCAGCGAGGTGGCCAAAAGGTCGACGCTGTTTGTGCCGAAAGAGCCCGTGGCAGCGCAAACAACGCACCCCCTCGCCAGGTTGACCTCATACCTGGTGCAAATCTGGACACAGATCGACCCATGAAGAACCTCAGTTTCCCCGGGCTCCCCCGAGTACTTATCGTTGACGACGAAGACTGCGTTCGCGAGAGCCTTCGCGCGCTCTTGCAGCAAGAGGGCTTGTATGTCGAGACAGCGGGCACGGCCGAGGACGGCATGCGCCGACTCGAGGCGCGCAGCTTTGACGTCGTCTTCCTGGATCAGAACCTCCCGGGCACGGCCGACTTGTCGGTGATCAGTCAATTCCGCGCAGGTGACCCGTCGCCGGACGTCTTAGTCGTGAACGGATACGGCATGGCTTCGAAGGCGGTCGAGTCGATGCGTCGGGGCGCTAGCGACGTGATCGAGAAGCCATTCACGGCCGATCGGGTCCTCGCGACCGTGCGTAGGGTCTTAGAGGCACGGCAGCTCAAGAATGAGTTGACGTGGTCGCAAGACCGCGTCCGCAGGCTCGTTTCAACCGAGCTGGTAGGGCTCTCCGACGGCATCCGTGCGGTGCAGGCTCGCATTGACCAAGTCTCGCACACTCCGGAAACGCCGGTGCTGATCACGGGTCAGAGCGGCACTGGTAAGGAGCTGGTCGCGCGCTGCGTGCACGACCAGAGCGTTCTTCGCCATGGTCCATTCGTCGCAGTCAACTGCGCGTCGTTGACGGAGGCCCTGCTGGAGGTTGAGCTCTTCGGCTACGAGCCTGGCGTTTTTAATGGCGCGAGCCGCGGCGGCCAGGACGGGCTGTTCGCGATCGCTAAGGGCGGCACCGTGTTCCTCGATGAGGTCGGGGCGATGGGGCCTAGCTTGCAAGCTAAGTTGCTCCGAGCGATGCAAGAGCGCGTATTCCGACGCGTCGGCGGCATCGAAGATGCTGCGGTCGATGTCCGTATCATCGCTAGCACCAACCGCGACTTGCGGGAGATGGTGCAGACCGACGGCTTCCGCGAAGACCTCTTCCATCGACTCAACGTCACAGCTGTACACCTCCCTTCGCTCAGGGAGCGCGCCGAGGATGTGCCGCTGCTGTCGCACTGCTTCTTGGACCAGATCGGTCGTCAGATGGGCAAGCGGATCTCCGGGTTTACTGAGGAGGCGATGGAGACGTTGGCTGAATACAGCTGGCCAGGAAATGTGCGCGAGCTGCGTAACGCGATCGAGCACGCCTGCATCGTTTGCCCGAACGGCATGATCGAAGAGTCGCACCTGCCACGATTCACGGGCGGCTTGCTAGACGGCAGTGACGAGATCGATCGATCATCGTTGGTGTTGGAGGGAGGTGATCGTTCGATCCGTGCGCTCGAGTCGCAACTGGTCGCGCGGGTCCTCGACGACACTGATTGGAACATTAGCCGGGCGGCGTCGATCCTCGGGATCAACCGCACCACGCTCTATAACAAGATCCGCGCCTACGACCTTGGCCAGCGCCCGTTGCGCAGCAAGGCGACCGCGTGACCGGAGCTCCGACGTCGCTTCTCGCTCAAGGCGTCGGGTTGATCTCCCTGGTTGTCCGCTCCCTAAGAAGCGTTAACGCTGGTTAGGTGAGCGGGCATGAATACCGATGAGAAGTGCGATCGCCCCCGGCAGCGTTTGGGGCCATCGACGATGGAGGCGCAGTGACGCAAAACGAGTCCAACGACATCTCTGCAAGCTCCGATGGCGCTGGTAAGCGCGAGCCGCATCCTTCACCGCAGGAGCAGCCCAGGGCGCACCCTGCGGGGGGGCACAAGCTTCCGGGGTTGATGGCCGAGAAGGACGCGGCGACGGTCCGAGCGTTCGATCGTGGAGCCGACGCGGCAGAGCAAGAGGCGCAGGCTGTCGCCGAGCAGGCGTTAGCTGCGGGCGAGCAGGCGCTCCAACAAGCTCGTCAGCAACTCCGTGCTGCCGTCGTTCAGCCGCGCGTCCGGTTCTTGAACAGCGAGCGTTATGAGCAGGTGCTACGAGCGCTGCTCGTGCTCAACTTCGCGGCCATGATGGTCGTGGTGTTGTCACCGACGTCGCCTTTTGAGGTCGCCGCGGACCCTGACACGCAAGCGTCCGCAGCTGCTGGACCGCTTGAGGCATGGGATCAAGCACTCCGCGCTGCTGAGCGTCGCGACTGGCCGGCTGCAGTCACCATCCTCGAGGAAGACCTCGATCGGCGTCCAAACATGGTCGCCAGCGAGCGGCTTAACGTCCTATCGGCCTTGTCGTTTTATGCCGCTCGTAAAGACGATTTTGCGGCTTCTCGCGGCTACGCCCGGCGCGCGCGCGCGATGGCTATGGGATCGCCTCCTTCGAGCAGCCTGACCGAAGAGATTGAGGACGCGATTGAGCGCGGGGACCAGGACTCGCTGCGGCGCGCTTGGTCTAGGGCGATGCTCCAGGGTCAGCGTCTCCCAGGCCACCTCTTCCATCGCGCCGCTCATTCTCTCCTGGCGCTGGGAGCGCGTGACCGAAGCGGAGCTTCTGTTGTCGCAGGGTCTGCTGAGTTCAAGGCGTCGATCGAGCAGCTCCGAGCTGAGGGCGCTAAGCGCGTCGGCGGTAAATGACGACGTTCTGTGTGCTCGCGATCAACTCGCGGCGCACGTGTTTTGTAAAGCTTAGCCGTCCGCGCATGGACCGCGCCTCACGCGCGCCGTTGGCCGAAGAAGCTGCCGGTCGCGAACCCGCACACCACCGAGAACGGCACCCAGAAACCTAGCTGCGCGATCGAGGCGGTTGTCAGCGTGGTCGCGAGGTCGAACTGCTCGCCGCCTGGTCCAAACTTCGTGTAGTGCGTGTCGCACTCCATGTGTTTGGCGATCGCCGTCAAGATGATGACGGTCAACCGCACGGGAACGGCGTAGCAGATGAGCGCCATTGCGAGGCGCCACCAAGTCGCGCAGTGGACGGCCGCGATGACCAGCGTCGTGACGAAGATCGCGCGGAAGGCGGCGTTGTCCGCTTCCCTCGACGCCTCAGAGGCGTGGTCGGCGGGGGACGCGTCGGCGAGGTGTCTGAATTGCCACATCGTCAGCGCCACGATGCTGACCACCCCGACGACGCCCAAGATGGAGGCGATGCGGGTGCGAGGCGAGGATCCGCTGCGCGCGAGCTGCCTTGCGAAGAGCGGCCCGAACACGAGCGGCAGCCAAGAGACGCCGAGCGGGTGGAGGCTGCCGCCTGATGTCGCTGGGATCCAGCCTTGGACTTGGCCGATGAAGCGGGCGACGGCGACAGCGACTGACGCCGCGATCGCCAGCAAGAGCGCCTTAGAGTTCATGGGGATGGGGGATGCTATGAGTTGGGTCGGGGCTCACCCCGGTATGGCGAACGTTTGCAGGCGCGATAGCGGCGTGATGTCTAACGTGCGCGCGTGGGTGGCCTCGAGAATGACCCTCGGCGCTTTGCCAGCTTCGGCTGCCTCCACCCAGCGCGCCGCGCAGAGGCACCAGCGATCGCCTGGCTTCAAGCCTGGGAACGCGAACTCTGGACGCGGGGTCGAGAGGTCGTTACCAGCTTCTTTAGAGAAGCGCAGGAAGTCTTCCGTGACGACGGCGCATACCGTGTGGACGCCGTGATCGTCTGCTGATGTGTTGCAGCATCCGTCGCGGAAGAACCCGGTGAGGGGCTTTGTCCCACAAGGCTTCAGCTCGGTACCTAGCACGTTCTTGGCTTGGCTCTGAGTAGGTTGCATGGGCGAAGTAGTTCGCGGCGGCCTGTGGATTAGATGCGTTGTCCTGGGGCTGACGCTATTGCTGGTCGATGGCCTTGAGGGGGAACGTCTCAGACGGGGAGTGCTCGCGCATCGCGATCTCCATCATGGCGGTGACCTGCGCCGGCATGTCGCTAGCGAGATCGCGCTGCTCGGTGGGGTCGGTGTTCAGGTCGTAGAGCTCGGTCTTGGGCTTCTTATGCATATTCTTACGCACAAGCTTGTAGCGACCTTTCCAGACGGATTGCCAGCCGCGGTAGCCTGCGAACTCGCGGTATAGGAAGTCGCGGTCGGGTTGCTCTTGGCCTGTTAGCGTCGCCGCGAAGCTGACGCCGTTACATCCGTCGGGGACCTCGCCGCCGCACATCTCTGCGAGCGTCGGCATCCAGTCTTCGAATCCGGTGACGCGGTCGCTAGAGCTGCCGGCCGCCACGTGGCCGGGCCAACGAACGATCCCGGGAACGCGGATACCGCCTTCATACATCGAGCCCTTTCGGCCGCGTAGGCCGCCGCATGAGTTAAAGAAGTCGACGTCAGTGCCGCCGATCGGGCTGTGCGTCGCGCCGTTGTCTGACGTGAACACCACGATGGTGTCGTCTTCGAGTCCGAGCTCCTCGAGGAGGTCGAGCAGCTCCCCGACCGAGCGATCGAGCCGCGTGATCATCGCTGCGTACGCTGCTTTGGGTTTGAAGTGGGGGGTGTAGCCTTTGCCGCCGGGGTAGGGCGTTTCGGGGAACTGGCCCGCGTACTGCTCGAGCTCTGCCTCGGGGATGTGCAGCGCGAGGTGCGGGATGACCGATGGGTAATAGAGGAAGAACGGCTGATCCTTACTCTTCTTCAGGAAGTCCTTCGCGGCCGTGAGGATGTGGTCTGGCGCGTAGTCTTGCCCGCGGAATCGCGCGTAGTTCGCCGGGTCGTTAGGGTCCTCGCCCTGCTTCAACTTGCCGTGCCCGGAGATCGCGGGGTCGTTGGCGAGCTGGACCTTCTCGCGGTCGCTCCAGAGGTAATCGGTGAAGTAGCTGTGCGCGTGACGTTGGCAGTTGTAGCCGAAGAATCGGTCGTATCCGCGCGCGATCGGGTCAGCGTCAGACAGCGGGGGGCCGAGGCCCCACTTGCCAAACGCGCCGGTCGTGTAGCCGGCGTCGCGCAGCATCTCGCTCATCATGGGCTCGCTAGTCGGCAGCGCCCATTGACCCTCCGGCTTGTGCTCTTTGTTGTTGCGCACGGCCGCGCGGCCTGGGTGCTTGCCGGTCATCAACACGCAGCGCGACGGCGCGCACACCGGCGAGCCGCAGTAGTGGCGCGTCAGCCGCATGCCGTCTTCGGCGAGCTGGTCTAGCCGGGGCGTGCGGATCTTCTCCTGGCCGAAGCTACCGAGCTCGCCGTAGCCGAGGTCGTCGGCCATTACGAACAGCACATTGGGCTGCCGCTGCGTCGCGCGGGCAGGGGTGATGTCGCGCTGCTGAGTGCAGGCTGAGGAGAGCGTTGTCAGCGTGATGAGCGCCGCGGAGAGGAGGCTTCGCATGGCGCGCAGTCTACCGGTGATCGCCCGCCCCTGAAAATACGTTAGCAGCGGTCACGCCGCGCGCGCTCTAGTCGCAGCCGGGCTCCTCGTGCAGCAGCGCGAGGTCGTTGCACGCGTTCCACAGCAACACCATCGCCTGCTTAGCGTTCGCCGTCGCGACCGGCGGAAGGTCGTCACGCGAGCTGAGGGCCTTCAGCCGGCTGTAGAGGTCGACGAGCTCGCGTTCGTCGTCGTCGAGGTCGTTGCCGAGCAGGTCTTTGGGGTGGTCTGTCATCGTCGTCTTCCAGGTCTGTGCTCGGGGTCAGTATTGCGGGCGGAGGTCCTGAAGGCGCTTAGCCTTCAGCTCAAAGCGCGGCAGCTCACCTTGCGCGGCGAGCTCAACGTTGAAGCGCAGCCCCTCGTGGGCATCGGCGAGGTCTTTGCCGAGCTGCGCCTGCAGCTTCGGCCAGGAGTCCTTATGGTCGGGGGTGAGCTCGACCTTGACGCTGATCTCGTCTTGCACGTCGTCGCGTCGCGAGATGATGATCTGGAACTCCTCCACTTCGCTGTGCTCTCGCACGACCGCTTCGACCGCGCGGGGGTAGACGTTGGTGCCCCGGATCAGCTTCATGTCGTCCACGCGGCCGAGGATGCCGCCTTCGTAGATGTCGCCCGTGCGGCCGCAATCGCAGGCGGTGTATGGGATCTTGCAGACCAAGTCTTTGGTCTTGTAGCGAAGCAGCGGGATGAATCCGCGACCGAACGAGGTCACGACGCGCTCGCCGCGTTCTCCGTACGGCAGCGGCTCGCCGCTGTCGGGATCGAGCACCTCTTCGATGAAGTGGTCCTCGATGATGTGGGGCCCGCCCGGCTGTCGGTCACACTCGAAGATCATGATGGTGCCGATCTCGGTCATGCCGGCTGTGTCGCCGCACTTGCCGCCCCACATGTCCTCGATCATCTTTTTAACCGCGGGGATAGAGCCCGCTGGCTCGCCGCTGACAATGACGCGTCGAACTTTGCCGTCTTTCTTGAGGTCGATGCCCATCTTCTCGGCGGCTTGACCCATGCGCAGCGCATAGGTCGGCGTCGCGCAGACGACGGTCACGCCCATCTCGACGATCTGTTTGACCCGTTGCTCGGTGGTCATGTTGCCCGACGCGAGCGTCAGCGTGCCGATCTTCTCGCAGCAGTAGTGCGCGCCCCAGAACCCGATGAATGAGCCGTAGCTGAAGGCGAAGAAGACCTTGTCGCTCGGGCGGATGCCGAAGCCCCAGAAGCCGTAGCACCACATGTCGGCGATCCATGACCAGTCTTTGCGCCCGTCAAGAACGCGCAGCGGCTGGCGGCCTGACGTCCCGGACGTCAGGTGGTAACGAATCGCTTCGTCCTCGGGTCGCGTGATCATGTCGCCGAACAGCGGCTTCTCTGCTTGGCACTCCATCCAGTCCTCGCGCGTCATGAACGGAAGGCGCCGGATGTCGTCGAGCGTCTTGATCTGCTCGGGGGTCACGCCAGCTTTCTCGTAGAGGCGGCGGTGGAACGGCGAGGTGTTCCAGGCGCTTTCGACGAGGCGTTGTAGCTTGGCCAGCTGCAGCGCGCGCAGCTGGTCCTTTGGCAAGGTCTCGGTCTTTGGGTTCCAGAACGGCGAATCATTGGCGGGCATAGAGGGCCTCCTGGGGTTCGGGTTGGATGTCGGCAGCGTAGGGAGTGCCGCGGCCGCGCGCGAGTAAGACCATGATCAGAAGCCGAAGCCGGTCGTCTTGAGTCGAACTCGCAGGAGCATGCTGTCTGCAGTGACGAACAGCGAGCGGCCGTCTTCGCCGAACGCGCAGTTGCTGGTCGCCTGACCAGTGAGCAGCGTGCCGAGGTGCTCGCCGCCCGGCGTCAGCACCAGCACGCCGCCTGGACCGGTCGCGAACAGGTTGCCGAGGCGGTCCGTCTTTAAGCCGTCAGGCAGCCCCTTGAGGCTGCGGGTCATCGGGGTCGCGTCGAACAGCACGTCGCCCGCGCCCAATGTGCCGTCGGCCTTGAGCGGGAATGCCATCCAGATCGCGCGTCTCGGGTCGGAGTTAGCGACGTAGAGCGTCCGATAATCAGGAGAAAAGGCGATGCCGTTAGGCCGGGTCATCTCTTTGGTCAGCAGCGTCACCTCGCCGTTTTTGCTGCATCGATACACGCCTTGGAACGGCAGCGCTTTGCTCTCGTCCTGCATCTTGCGCGTCAGGCCGTACGGCGGATCAGTGAAGTAGAGGTCGCCGTTTTCGTGGAACACGGCGTCGTTAGGGCTGTTGAAGCGCTTGCCTTGGTATTCGCGGGCGATCGCTTCATAACGCGGCGACGGCGCGTTCAGCGCCGTCGTCATGCGCGCGACTTGGCGCTCGCCGTGTTGGCAGAGCACCAGCCGGCCTTGCGGGTCAAGCAGCAAGCCGTTGGAGCCGGGCTCGTCCGGCGCGATGTGGTTTGGCCTCGGCGTGCTGCCGAGGAAGCCGCTCTTGTCCAGATAGACGCTCACGCCGCGGCCCTCCCGCCACTGCATGACGCGATTGGGGGGGATGTCCGAGAAGATCACGTAGCCGCCGTCCGCTGGGATCCAAAGCGGCCCCTCGGACCACGCGAAGCCCTCGGCGAGCACCTCGAAGCGGGCGCCGGCGCTGACCAGCGCGTCCAAGGTTGACGCGCGGCGCTCGACCTGGCCGAGGTGACGGTAGGCTCCGTTGGCGGCACATGACGTGAGCAAGGCGAGGAGGGAGAGGGACGAGATGCTTGGCGTAGCCACGGTGTCATTGAAGCCTCAGAGACGCGCGGTTGCCAAGCGTCTCGCCGTCCTGCTTGAGTAGCGGTTAAAGATGCCTGCTCCGCGGTCTGTTATTGCGTGTTGCGGCTCCGGCGACGTCGAGCTTCGCTTGCGCCGGCACGGAAGCAGATGGCGGGCACGGCTTGCGCTGCAGCGCCTCCCGCCGTTCCATGGATTCGGATGACGTCTGACTTCTATTGCGATGAGGTGCTTAGCGGCCGCACCGACGTTGACGTCGTCAAGGAGACGGCGGAAGTGCTCGCGTATCATCACACGCGCCCGTTCTGGCCGGTGCACATCGTCGTCATCCCAAAGCGGCACGTCCCGTCTCTGACCGACCTCGGTGACGGTGACGAGGCACTGCTCCACAAGCTGCTGGCCGTGGTCCGTGAAGTAGCGGCCCGGGTTGAGGCTGAGCACGGCAAGGCTCGCGTCTTGACCAACCTAGGCGAATACCAGGACAGCAAGCACCTCCACTTCCATGTCAACAGCGGGGAGCCGCTGCGGTGAGCCGACGCGCGATCGAGGTCGAGCAGCTCAGGCACGCGGTGCAGCAGTTCGCAATCGACGGGGAGCTACGCGACGTGCAGCCCCTTCATCGTGGGCACATCCACGACACGTTCGTCTCGAAGTGGTTCTGCGACGGTCGATACGCGCGCTACCTGCATCAGCGCATGAACGACAAGGTGTTCCAAGACATCCCGGCGGTCATGCACAACATCGAGACGGTCAGTCGACATTTGCGCGGCAAGATGCGCGGGCACAGCACGCTCGACGGGTTCCGCGTGCTCGACCTCGTGTCGACGCGCGAAGACCGCGGCTACTTGGTCTGCGAAAGCGGTCAGTGGCGCACCTACTCGTTCATTGAGAACACGTCGAGCCGCGACCAGTGCAGTAAGCCAGAGCAAGCTTTTGAGGCGGCGCGTGCCTTCGGGTGGTTTACGTCGCAGCTTGCGGACTTAGACGCGGGGCACCTGCGCGAGACGTTGCCGAAGTTCTTCAGCACACCGCATCGGTTACAGCAGTTTGAGGACTCGCTCGCTGAGGACCCTCGAAACCGCGCGATCGATTGCGTGGCGGAGATCCGGTTCGCGCAGACGCGCCGCGACATGGCCTTCGTGATTGAGGGGATGCTGCAGCGCGGCGAGCTGCCGGTCCGCACCGTGCACGGGGACACGAAGCTCAACAACGTACTCTTCTGTAATGAGACGGATCGGGCGCTGTGCATCGTCGATCTCGACACCTGTATGCCTGGCTACTCACTGTATGACTTTGGCGACTTGGTCCGCTTCACGGCAGCGACCTCGGCGGAGGACGAGCGAGACCTTGGCAAGGTCGGCACGGACCTCGGGCTGTATCGCCAGCTGGTCAACGGTTACCTAGAGGGCACCCGCGGCTCGGTGTCTGACGCTGAGATTGAGCTGATGCCGTTCGCGGCGCGGCTTGTGACTTATACGATCGGTCTACGATTCCTCGCCGATCACCTCGCCGGCGACGTTTACTTCAAGGTCTACCGCCAGGGGCACAACCTCGACCGGGCTCGGGTTCAGTTCCGTATGGTTGAGAAGATGGAGCAGCACGCCGAGGCGATGGTCGTCAAGGCGCATTGAGCGGGCAGCTTGCCGCGGCTCGCGCCGCGGTCTTCGCGCGCGGCCTGGGACCAGCGCGAGGATACGGCGCGCGGATCAGGTATCGTCTCGACGCCGATGGCTGACGAAGATTCCTCTACAAGCGAGACGCCGGAGCAGCATCTACGCTGGCTCGAGGCGCTCGCCGCGGCCCCCGAGCGCCTCTTGGAGCTCGATGAGGAGGCCCTCAACCGGTTGCGTCGCGCAGCTGGCAAGGTCGCGCTGCCCGACCGTATATCGCGTCGCAAGCTCGCGCATGCGCGCCGAAGCCGTCTGCGACGCGAAGTACGTGACCAAGACGACCGCGCCCTAGAGGCGACCAGTAACCGTCAAATGAAGCGGGCGTTGTCGTTCCCAATAGCCCCGCAGCAGCTTGAGATCACGGCGCAGCAGCGTCAGCTGCTAGAGCGGCAAGCGCGCGCTCGGCCGATGGAGAGTCGCCCCCGTCTGAATAAGTCACGGGCGTGCTACGTCTGTAAGGAGCAGTACAACGAGCTCCATTTCCACTATGACTCGATGTGTCCGAGGTGCGCTGACGTCAACTGGATCAAGCGCACGGCGACGGCGGACCTCTCGGGGCGGGTGGCGATCGTCACCGGGTCGCGCGTCAAGATCGGATACGAGATCGTCTTGTTCTTGCTTCGGGCTGGGTGTCGGGTCATCGCGACGACCCGCTTCGCATGCGACGCGGCGCGGCGCTTCGAGAAGGCCGTGGACTTTGAGGCTTGGCGTGATCGGCTCGATTTACGAGCGCTTGATCTGCGGCACACCCCGTCAGTAGAAAGCTTTTGCGATGAGGTCGCGCGGGCCGAGGATCGGCTCGACTTTTTGATTCATAACGCGTGCCAGACCGTCCGGCGACCGCCTGACTACTACCGCGATATGGCCTCCCGTGAGAACCCTGCAGACCTCCCGCCGCTGCTCCAAGAGCTGCTCAGTGAGCGTACTTCGGAGCGCGCGCTGTCGGTCTATCGCGCGCCAGACCGCGTCGCCCAGCTCAGTCAGCTAGATCTGCTCGCCGAGGGAGATCAGCGCCACTTGTTCCCTGATGACATGAAGGACGGCGAGGGCCAGCAGCTCGATCTGCGCGATGATAACTCGTGGCGGATGGAGCTCGCGGAGGTCCCGACGGTGGAGCTGCTCGAGGTTCAGTTGGTCAACCAGATCGCGCCGTTCGTGATGAACGGCCGCCTCAAACCGCTGATGCGCGCTGTCTCGACGCCTGACAAGCACATCGTCAACGTCTCGGCGATGGAGGGTCAGTTTGATCGCGCGCTTAAGACGACGCGGCACCCTCATACAAACATGGCGAAGGCTGCGCTCAACATGATGACCCGGACCTCAGCCGCGGATTATGTCAAGGACGGCATCCACATGAACAGCGTCGACACTGGCTGGGTTACCGATGAAGACGACTTCGCGAGGGCGGTCGAGAAAGAGGAGGCGCAGCGGTTCGCGCCGCCGCTAGACGCGGTAGATGGAGCGGCGCGGTGTGTCGACCCGATCTTCGTTGGCGTCAACACTGGTCATCATTGTTGGGGTCAATTCCTCAAGGACTACATGCCTGCGCCGTGGTGACCGATCCTACGGATTTGCGCGCCATGCTCGAGCAGGTGCACGTTGTGTTGCTGCGTCCGCGTTGGGCGCGCAACCTAGGCAGTGTCGCGCGCGCGATGAAGAACTTCGGTCTCCGTCGACTGACGATCGTCGAGTCGCAGATCGGCTCGTGGAGCGACGCCTGGCAGATGGCGGTGCACGCCGACGATGTGCTTGATGCAGCGATTCAAACTGACGACCTTGAGGCGTCGCTGGTCGACGCTGCTTGGGTCGTCGGCACGACCAATAACCCGCCGAAGTCGGTGCGCGTAATGACGCCGCGCGAGGTCGCGGAAGAGGCCGCGACCCGAGGTCCGCCGACGCTGTTGTTTGGTGGTGAGATCAACGGGCTCGATCCGGCGGAGCTGCTGCGCTGCCACGCGGTCTCAGTGGTCCCGACGGCGCCTGAGCAGTCGTCGCTCAACCTCGCGCAGGCGGTGTGCGTGTATGGCGCGGAGCTCTTCGCTGCGTGCGGGGGCGCGAGTGACGGCGCGGTCACGCATGAGCGGGTCGCGTCCACCGAGCTAATGCAGCAGCTTGAGAAGCTGCTGGATCACGCGCTGAGTCAATCACAGTGGGTGAAGGCCAGCCGCCCCAAGAACGCCATCGGGCAGCTCATGCAGCCGCTCTATCGGGCGGGCCTCACGGAGAGCGAGGTTCACGCTTGGATGTCGGCGATGGGCAAGATCTGGCGACCACGAGACCAAGACGAGTCGTAGCTGCGTAAGCTGGAGCGATCGGGCCGCGCTAGTCGCTGAGCATGCGGCCGATGATGGTCTTTTGGATCATGGAAGTGCCCTCATAGATGCGCAGCGCCTGGATGTCGCGCCACAGACGCTCGACCGGGTAGGCGGATGTGTATCCGCGCCCGCCGTGCAGCATCACCGCTTGTTCGGCGGCGGCCGCTGCGGCCTCGGTGGAGTAGAGCTTGGCCATCGCTAGGTCAGCGTGCGTTTCCTCGCCCGCCTCGCGGCGGCGAGCGCACCGGTGCACTAGCGCGCGGCTCGCGTGCAGCGTCGTCAGCATGTCGGCGAGCCGCTCTTGGACCATCTGAAACTTCGCCAGCGGCTTGCCGAACTGCTCCCGGGACCGGGTGAAGGCGGCGGCCTCTGCGAGCGCGCGGCGGTGGCACCCCACTGCTCCGGCGGCGACAGAGATGCGCCCAGCCGAGAGGCCGTTCATGGCGATGCCGAAGCCTTTGCCGATCGGTCCGACGATCTCGCTCTCGTGCGCCACGACGTTGTTGAGCTCGATGACGGCGTGATCACTGCCGCGGTGACCCAGGTCGACGCCGGGCATCGGCGCGCGATGGATCCCGTCACGGGATGTCGTAAGGAGGAACGCGGTTAGCCCTTTGTGTCCTAGCGAGGCGTCGACCGTCGCGAATAACAGCATCACGTCGGCGACACCGCCGTTAGTGATCCAGTGCTTGGTGCCCGAGATCCGGTAGCTGCCGTCGGGTTGGCGATCAGCGCGAGTTTGCAGCGACGCGACGTCGCTGCCCGCTTCGGGCTCGGTCAGGCCAAAGCACCCGATCGCGTCGCCGCGCATCAGCGGCGTGAGCCACCGTGTTCGTTGTGCGTCGTCGCCGTTTTGATGTAGGCATTGCGTCACTAGGCCCGTCTGCACCGCGCAGAAGCCACGCGCGTTACTACAGGCTGCGCCGAGCTCTTCGTGGGCGATCGCGAGCTGCAGCGGGGTCCATCCGCCGCCGCCGACCTGGACCGGTAAAGGCCCTCCTAGGACGCCAGCGCGCCCAAGATCGTGGACCATCTCGCGCCGGAACGTGCAGGCCTCGTCGATTTGTCGTGCGTATGGCGCCAGCTTCTCGTCGGCGAACGCGCGCATCTGTTGCGCGAAGCTCCGCGACGATTCATCGAGGTCTCCGTCGGGGAGGTAGAGGTCGGTGTAGTCGGCTTGATCGCTCATCGTCCTTCGAACTTCGGCTCCCGCTTCTCGTTCCAGGCGTCGTAAAATTCTCGATGGTCGTAGGCTCGCAGCAGCAGCGCTTGGGCTTGAGCTTCCTGCTCGATCGCGGCGTCGAGGTCCATCGACCATTCGTTCCAGATCATCTTCTTGGTCATGCCGATCGCGAGGCCCGGTCCTGTCGCCATCCGGCGCGCGAGCGTCAGGGCCTCGTCTAGTACTTGCTCCGGCGCGACCACGCGGTTGGCGAGCCCTATCCGCATGCACTCTTCGGCCGGGATCTTGTCGCCGAGCGTCAAATACTCCATCGCGCGCCCGGTGCCGACGACCTTCGGCAGCAGCCACGCGGCGCCCATGTCAGCCCCGGTCAGCCCCACCTTGGTGAACAGGAACGCGAACTTCGCTCGCTCTGACATTACGCGTAGGTCGCTGGCGAGCGCGAGCACGGACCCGGCGCCGGCGGCCACGCCGTTGATCGCCGCAATGATCGGCTTTTCGAGGCGGAGCATGTTGCGGACTACGGCGCCCGTCATCCGCGTGAAGGCGAGCGTTCCGTCGAGGTCACGCTTTAGCAGCGGGCCGATGATCTCGTCGACGCTGCCGCCGCTGCAAAAGCCCTTACCGTTGCCGGTCAGTACGACCGCCTTGACGCGATCGTCAGTCTGTAAATCGACGAAAAGCCGCTCGAGTTGTCTGTAGACCTCGAACGTCAGCGAGTTGAGGGTGTCCGGCCGGTCAAGAGTCAGTACGGCGACGCCGTCGTTGTCTACGTCGAAGAGGAAGTCGTATTTACTCATGATCAGTCGAGGAACGCTGCGGGGACGCGGTCGAGTTCGTAGACGCAGCCTTCGGGTCGTTCGCGGAGCAGCCATGCGACGGCCTCAGCGACCTCTTCGCACGTATGCATGCGACCGATGCGGTTCTGCTGGCCCATTAGCTCAAGCGCCTGAGCGGCAGTGCTGCGCCCTTTGCTGGCCACCGCCGCGGCGGCCTGGCGCGTGATGTCGCTGTCAACGAAGCCGGGGCAGACCGCGTAGACCTGCATGTTCTTCGGCGCGAGCTCGGCGTGTAGCGCGCGGCTTAGGCCGACCATCCCGTGCTTGGCGGCCGCGTAGGCAGACGTGAACGGGTAACCGCGGAGACCGGCGGTGCTCGCGAGCTGCAAGAGGCAGCCGCTGCCGCGTTCTTTCATCGATGCGGCGCAGGTGCGCGCGAACGCGAGCGGTGCGCCGACGTGCAGCTCGAAGGCTGCCTGCGTCATGTCGGCCGTGGTCTTCTCGACTTTGTCAGACGGCGCGGTGCCGGCGTTGTTGACCACCACGTCGGGCGCGCCGAAGCGATCTTGGGTCGCTTTGACCACCGCCTGGATGGCGTCGTCGTGTCGCAGGTCGGCGGCGAAGCTCGCGACGTCAGCGCCGTCGGCTTGGAGCGCCGCGACGCATTCTTCGAGGTCGTCTTTGCCTCGCGCGACCAGCATCAGCCGGTGCCCGTCGCGGGCCAGCGCTCCGGCGATGGCGCGGCCGATGCCGCGGCTGCTGCCGGTCACGATCGTCACGGGGGCTCCAGGGGACGCCATGTGGTCATGCTCGCGCACCGGGCCTCCACTTCGCAATGAACCTTTTGGGTCCTGGCTACAGGAAGAGGCTTAAGTCGCGGGCGCCTCGTGCCGATAGCAGGGGCGGGATAGGGAACTAGGGGCGTCGAGTTGTGGACGACCCTCGGAAAGGGCTCGGTGGGGACCGAGCCCTTTCGCTTTGTACTGGCCGCCTGCGCATGCCGCTGGCAAACGCGCGGTCTTGGGCGGAGATCCTTCCCGCTACGGGCTTTAGCGGTGTTCGACGGATCTGCTCGCAGGCAGGCGGGGGCAGTCGGCGCGCGCCCTCGCGTCCGCGGGCCAAGCAGGGCTAGTGAGGCCGCGGCGCGAGCCTGTGGCGCATCTGACCCTTGAGATTTGCGGTCGGACCGCTACTCTGCTCGGCCCTCCAAACTCGGCCCCGCCTGAGGTCGACCCCTTTGAGTCATGGCTAAGCCCAAGAAGAAAAGAGAAATCGTCTTCCTCGTCTGCGAGGAAAGCGGCGACCGTAACTACACGCTGCTTAAGAAGCCCGGCACGCCGAAGCTGGAACTTAGCAAGTACTGCCCGCGCTTGCGGAAGCACACTAAGCACGTCGAGAAGAAGAAGTAGGCCCTCGCTGTCTATTGCGCTGGCTCGAGCGAGAGTCAGCGCCCTTCGTTTGGGATGCTCCGAGCTAAAAGCTCGTTGAGCCGTGCTCTACTCCGCGGCGTGATGGCCATGCGTTGCAGCCTTGCTCCGACGCGGGCGATAACGTTCGCATCCTCGTGCTCCAGATTTTGGAGGGCGAGAATGATTGCGGCGAGGTGCATAGGGTTGCTGGCTACGCGGGGATCGTTGAGCACCTGATGGATGGCTGCTTCTGCTCCTGCAGCGTCGTTGTGGAAGGTGTGTACAAACAATGCCTGGATCCGAACTTCAACAGAAGGGTCTTGGCTGAGCGCCAGCCTCGCGATGGTCAACCCGCGAGCATTGGGCAGCATGCCGATGCCCATGACCAGTTCCCGACGTAGCTCTGGATGCGTTCCGGCGGCGAGCTGCTCTCGGTATGCGTCTGCGACGACCTCTGGCGCCCGAGCGCCGATTGCGAGGAATGTCCCGCGCGTGTGTTGGAGCATCGGAGAAAGCGCGCGGAGCACGGCGATCGCGGCTTTGGGCGGTAGCTCGCTTCCTGCGAGCTTTGCGACGGAGCGAGTCAGCTCTGCGTCGTCCCGCTCCAGCAGCCAACCCAGCGCGAGGTCGCGATATCGAGGATCGGAGAGCAGCTGTCGGCAAGCCACGATGATCTGGCTGGGGTTGGGGTCGTCGAGCATCACCAACGCGAGCCGCGCGAGTTTGGCGGAGCTGCGCGCGCCGCTGGCTTTCAGATTGTCCCACAGCGTCGATAGGAGCCGGGTCGCGATCTCAGGTGAGACTGCGTCTTCGCCCGCGAGCTCTACTAAGTGTAAGACCATCGGCTCGTGCGCAGCTTGTAGGTAGGGGCTCCGGTAGAGCACCCGGTCGCCCATCTCGGCGGTGTGCCTGTTGATCGGCATCGAGTCGAGTAGCGCTAACGTCAGCGAGGCGACGCGGTCACGGTCTCCGCGCTTGTCAGCGGCATCCTGACGCCGCGCGAGTTCGGCCGCCAGGATGACTTGGAGCACGCCGAGCTTGGTGTGGAAGCCTGGTTGAGGGGCTTCACCTGGGACCGCTGCGGGAAGCTCAATCACCATGGCGAGCGCTCGCTCGCCCGCGTCTGAGTGTGCCCGCATGATGCGCTCAAGCAGCAGCTTGGCCTCGTTATCTAGCTCGCGCGCCGCATCGATTTCGTCATCTCGGGCTAGCGTCGCGGTGCGGTCGCTCAACACAAAGATCCGCTTCACGAGCTCGACGAAGGACGGTGATTTGGGCGACGGGGCATTAGACGCTGACGCGAGCTCGCGCATCGAAGGTTGCGGTGTCGTGACTAGGCGTGATGCTTCGATCAGGGACGCCGGTGATCGTTGGGGTTCGGTCTGCGGTGCGGTCGGCGGCGCCGTGATCGACGTAGTCAAGAAGACCCCGGCGATCACCACCGCGAACGTCACCACGGTGGGGGTCAAGTGCGTCTTGGGTGCTCTTTGTGACATACGATTTCCTGATGCGGCGGGGGCGGTGGCTTGCGCGTGGTCCTTTTGTGTGTGATCAGGGGAGTAAGATCACGGGGCCGACGGTCTGGCAGGGCACCGTCGTCATGCGAGGAAGCGCTGCTCCCGCCTTGGTGCTCGCGAGGCGGCAGCTGGAGCCCCAAGGGATGAACAACAGCCAGTCGCGCTCGCACGCGTAGTGGTGGATCCACGTCGTGACCTGTTCGTAGACCCGTGTCTGTGTGCGCTCGCCATTGGTCTGCACGGCCTCGACCTCATGCTCGGGCACGAGGATCGCGAGGAGGGGGCAACCTTGGGCAGGTCCCGAGAACGTGGCGCCACCTACGTTCAGTTTGACGGAGCCGCACTTGATGACGCCGTGGAACTCGACGTTGCGGGGGATGGTGACGGCCTTGGACTTTGGGCAGTTACCCTGCGCAGCGGCTGCATCGACGGTCAGCATTGCTGCGGCGATGAACCATGATATTCGGCTTCTCATAGGTCTCCTCTGAGCGGAGCGGGGTCGGGCGCTCGCCCAGCGGCACGGGCTCCGCGCCGCTGCCGCTGGAGAGCTTGGGGTCCGGGCGCGTTGACGGTGACGGGGTGATTCCGATTCTTGCGCTGAGCAGCGGCTACGCGGTGGAGCGGCTGTCTGCTTGGATCTGTGTCCAGGCTGATGCGATGCCTGCGTCGACAGACCCAGCGCGCCAGTCGAGTTCGCGGTCTGCTTTGGCGCTCGAGTACCACATGTAACGCGCGGCGAGCCTCATAACTTGGCTCGTGACAGGCGGCTTGCTCCCGAACAGGCGCTCTTTCAGGCGCAGCGCATGAGCGCTCGCGATGACCAGCGCGCGAGGGACGGCGCGCCGCGGGGTTTGACCGCCAACGACCTTGGCGATGCGCGCGATGAGCTCTATCCCCGTGAGATTTTCACCGCCGAGGATGTAGCGTTCGCCGCAGCGCCCTCGTTCGAGGGCCGCGAGTATGCCATCGCAGACGTCCTCGACGTTGGCGACGTTGGTGCCGCCCGGCGGCGCGAAGCGGACGCGACCCTCCATCACCGCGCCGAGCAGCGAGCCGTCGCCTTTGCGCCGATCCCCGGCGCCGTACATCGACGGCGGGTTGACCACCACCACGTCGAGCCCCTCGCGGCAAGCGCGGAACGCGTGCTGCTCCGCGGTGAACTTGCTGTCGCAGTAGCCGATGCGAAGCGGCCCGAAGTTGTAGGTGGTGTCCTCGTCGAGTTGGCGAGCGTCTCCTGAGTGTCCGACCGTACAGATGGTCGAGACGTGCAAGAATCGTCGAACGTCGGCGCCGCGCGCGAGCTGCAGCAGGCGCTCGGTGCCGTCGGCGTTGACCGCGAACATCCGTTGTCTGTCCTCGTCAGTGAATGAGACGATCGCGGCGAGGTGAATGACCTGGTCGACGCCGCGGAGTCCTTCGGCGAGCGCCGCTTCGTCGTCAAGGCGTCCTTCTACGCGCTCGTGCGCGATCGCGGCGAACTGCTCCAGGTGCTGCCCCGGCCGCACGAGCAGGCGGAGCCGGTGCGTGCGGGAGAGGCGCGGTACGAGCGCGCGCGCGACAAAGCTGCTGGCGCCGGTCACGAAGCAGAGCGGGAGCATGACGCGAAGATAGCCTCGGGCACGCTGTCGCGTCATCTCGGGCGGGCAGGTTGTCCCCGTAGATCGGTCGGCGCGTTAGGTCGTTGGCGGGGCGAGCCGCCGGTGTTAGCGCCCATAGCGCTCGTGCTCTGGAGGGCGGGACAACCAAGCGACCGGATGTGTGGGGCGCAGGCGCTCTCCTCGTGTAACCTCTTTTTTCCACGATGCGCTCCTTCACCGCTTACCTCTTGGCCTTCCTCGCGGTCTGCGCGGGCTTCTGGTTCGGCTTCGGCTCAGAGAGTGATGTGTCTGGTAAGGAGTCCGTAGCGAGCGGGCGTGCTACGCCGGTGATCCTGGCGCCGGTCGTTGACGCCCCGTTCTCCGACCGGTTGTCGGCGTTAGGGACGGCGGTCGCGAATGAGTCGGTAGCGCTGACGGCCAACCGCACCGACCTAGTCCGTTCGGTGCACTTCGAAGACGGTCAGCGCGTAGGCAAAGGCCAAGTGTTGGTAGAGCTGCAGGTCGCCGAGGAAGAGTCGATGTTGGCTGAAGCCAAGGCGATGATGACTGAGCGTGAAGCGGCGCATCGTCGCGCCCTCGAACTCAACGGCCAAGGTATTGCCCCGGATCGCGAGGTGCAGGCTGCGCAGGCGCAGCTCAACGCGGCTCGCTCTCGGGTACAGGCGCTCGACGTTGCGATCCGCGACCACGTTGTAAGGGCGCCGTTCGCTGGAGTGCTCGGCTTGCGCCGAGTGAGCGTCGGCGCGCTGCTGCAGCCGTCGACGGTGATCACGACGCTCGATGACCTCTCGGTGGTCAAGGTCGACTTCACGATTCCAGAGACCTGGATGTCTGCTGTTCGGGTCGGCCAACGCGTGCATGCGCGCAGCGACGCTTGGCCGGATCAGATGTTCGCAGGCAAGATTTCTGCGATAGAGACGCGGCTCGATCGTCGGACCCGCTCGGCGACGGTCCGCGCGATCATCGACAACGTCGCGGATAAACTGCGTCCGGGGATGCTGATGAAGATCGATGTCGATCGCGGCGAGGCGCCGTCGCGGCAAGTGCCAGAAGAAGCGGTGGTCCAGCGCGGCGATGAGCACTTTGTCTACGTCGTCGGTGACGACGGTGTGGCGTCTGAGGTGGCGATCGGGGTCGGTCGTCGACAGGTCGGCCGCGTCGAGGTGCTCAGCGGTCTTGAGGCGGGCCAGCGCATCGTCGTCGAGGGGCTCGTGCGTGTGCGCGATGGCAGCAAGGTCGAGGTCGTCGCGGTGCGGGACGGGGATAAGCAGTGATCCTCTCCGACCTCGCGGTGCGGCGACCGGTGCTGGCGTCGGTGCTGAGCCTCGTCATCCTCACGCTCGGCATCGTCGGCATGATGCGGTTGTCGATGCGGGAACTCCCGGACATCGACTCACCGCGAGTAAGCATCAGCACCAGCTATCCAGGGGCGGCGGCTGCGGTCGTCGAGACCCGCGTGACGCAGGTGATCGAGAACGAGATCAGCGGCATCGACGGTATCAGGACGATTTCGTCGAACACCTCCGATGGTCGCGCATACATCGACGTCGAGTTTGTGCTCAGTCGAGACCTGGACTCAGCGGCAAACGATGTGCGTGATCGCGTCGGCCGCGTGTTGGACCGCTTGCCCGAGGAGGTTGATCCGCCCGAGGTGGCCAAGGCGCAGTCTGGGTCGGACACGGTGTTCTGGATGAACCTCGCGTCGCCTGTGCGCGACTCGCTTGAGCTGACAGACTACATCGACCGCTACATCGCGGATCAGTTCTCGAACGTAGAGGGGGTCGCGCAGGTCCGCTACGGCGGGGGCAGTCGTTACGCGATGCGCGTTTGGCTCGATCGAGCGGCGATGGCGGCGACCGGCGTGACGGCCGGGGACATCGAGGCGGCGCTGCGTCGCGAGAACGTTGAGCTCCCCGCAGGTCGCGTCGAGTCAACGAACCGAGAATTCACGGTCCGAGTGGCGCGTCGTTACCAGACCGCGGCAGAGTTCGCCCGACTCACCGTCGGGCGCAGCGATGAGGGCTACCTGCTGCGGTTGGGGGATGTAGCGCGGGTCGAGATCGGCGCGAGCGATGATCGCACGGTGTTTCGTCGCAACGGCGAGGACATGGTAGGCATCGGGATCGTCGCGCAAGCCAAGGCCAACATCGTGGCCGTGGTGGACGGCGTTCGGGCGCGCATGGCTGAGGTCAACCGTGCGCTGCCCTCTGACATCCGACTTTACCCGTCGAGCGACTCTTCGGTTTACATCCGGGCGGCGATCAGCGAGGTCTACCGCACGCTCTTTATCACGGCGATGGTCGTGGTCGGCGTCATCTTCCTATTCTTAGGCAGCGGGTTGGCGACGATGATCCCCGCGTTGACGGTGCCGGTGTCGCTGATGGGCACTTTCTTTGTGCTCGATCAGCTCGGATTTTCGGTCAATTTGCTGACCTTGCTTGGTCTCGTCCTCGCGATTGGGCTCGTCGTCGACGACGCGATCGTCGTGCTGGAGAATGTTTCACGACGGATTCGCGCCGGTGATCCCCCGCTGCGAGCAGCGTTCCTCGGCACGCGGCAGGTCGGCTTCGCGGTGGTCGCTACGACGGTGGTGCTGGTCGCCGTGTTGGTCCCGGTCACGTTTGTCGAAGGTAATACGGGGCGCCTGTTCACCGAGTTCGCCCTCGCGCTCGCTGGGGCCGTCGTGCTGTCGACGGTCGTCGCCTTGACCTTGACGCCGGTCATGTGCTCGCTGCTGCTGCGCGGCGGCAAGCCGTCCCCCATGATCCGGGCGGCCGACTGGCTGTTCCTGCCAGTACAACGCGGTTATCGGTGGTTGCTCGAAGGCTTGGTGTCGCAGCCGCTCGCGGCGATGCTGATCGCTGGTGGCCTCGCGCTGTCGATCAGCGGGCTCTACCAAAGCCTGCCTCAAGAGTATGCGCCACAAGAGGACCGCGGCTCTTTCCGGATCAGCATGAAGGGGCCGGAGGGGGCGTCGTTCGAGCACGCTGTCCGCGCCGGCGGCCAAGGCGAAGAGGTCATGCTGTCCTTGATCGAGTCGGGCGAAGCGCAGCGCGTATTGATGCGCGTGCCGGGGTCTTGGACCTCGTCGGGCAGCGTCAACTCGGCGTTCGGGACGGTGCTGCTCAAGCTGTGGGGCGAGCGTGATCGAACCACGAAGGAGGTCATGGCCGACGTCGACCGGCAGCTCGGCTCGATCCCCGGTTACCGCGCGTTCACGATCGCGGAGTCGGGGCTGCTGCGTCGTTCGGGGCAGCCGGTGCAGTTCGTCCTGACAGGGTCGACCTACGAGGAGCTCGCGGAGTGGCGAGACGTCGTCGTCGCCGAGGCCCGGAAGAACCCGGGACTCGTCGCGGTGAACAGCAACTACGAGGAGACCAAGCCGCAGTTGGAAGTGCTGGTTGATGATGACCGGGCCGCTGATCTAGGCGTCTCATCCGTGGAGGTCGGCCGCACCCTCGAGACGATGATGGGCTATCGCCGCGTGACGACGTTCGTTGACCGCGGCGAAGAGTACGACGTGATCCTCGAGGCCGAGGACAGCGATAAGCGGTCGCCTGCAGACCTCGAGCAGATCTATGTGCGCTCAGAGACGTCAGGGGAGCTCGTGCCGCTTGCGAACCTCGTCTCGATTCGTGAGTACGCAGACTCGGCGACGCGCAACCGCTATGACCGGCTGCGATCGATCTCGATCGACGCCAACCTCGCGGAGGACTACACGCTCGGTGAAGCGCTCGCGTTCATGCGCGGCGTCGTCTCTGACAAGCTGGGCAATCGACCGGGTATCGCCTATGGCGGCCAGAGCCGCGAGTTCGTCGAGTCCTCGGACGCGCTCTTGCTGACCTTCTTGGTCTCGCTGCTGTTGGTTTATTTCGTCCTCGCGGCGCAGTTTGAGTCCTTCGTTCAGCCGCTGGTGATCTTGCTGACGGTGCCCTTAGCGATGTTCGGCGGGCTGATCGGTCTCAAGCTGGGCGGCGGCACGATCAACATCTACAGCCAGATCGGGATGGTTATTTTGATCGGCTTGGCGGCGAAGAACGGCATCCTGATCGTCGAGTTCGCCAACCAGCTGAGAGATGAAGGTCGGCATTGGCGCGACGCCGTCATCGACGCGAGCGTGCTGCGGCTGCGGCCGATCTTGATGACAGGGCTGTCGACGTCGCTCGGCGCGCTGCCGCTGGTGCTGGCCAGCGGGGCTGGCGCGGAGGGCCGCGCTGCGATCGGCTTGGTCGTCCTGTTCGGCGTGACGATCGCGACGTTGACGACGCTGTTGGTTGTGCCTGGGACCTTCGGGCTGGTTGCGCGCTATAGCGGCTCGCCTCGGGCGCGCGCGCAGTCGCTTGATGCACAGCTTGCGACGGCTGACGAGGCTGTGGCGTCGGTGAATGCAGCGAGTTGAGCGCTGCGGTCAGCGGCATAGCTTTTCTGGCATGTCGATGACATAGCCCATCCTGCGAACTCGGATTAGCGCGATCGGCGCGAACACAAGACCGGTGCACCTGTACTGGAACAGCACCGCGGGGCGCTCGCGCGGGGTCCTCGGCCGGTAACCGGCGTGAGCCGCCGGCGCGCGGTGGCGCGGAGTGAAGAGCTTCCACTGGGGCCAACTCGTCGTGCCTGGACATTGCAGCGCGACGGGCGCGCAGGTCCACGCGGCTGCGACCGGCTGCGAGCCGAAGTTTGGGCAGGTCTGGGCGCGCGCCGCAGCGCACGTGAGGAGCAGGAGTGACGCGGGGAGTAAATGCTGAGCGGACATATCGTCTGTGGGATGCCGCGGGTCGTTTTGATCTGCGTTACTCGACGGATCTGTGTCAGGTTTGGCGCGCGCTCCGCCCAGCGCGCATCGGAGGGCGGATGCGCGCTGGCTGGTGGCGTTGGGCCGTCTTTGGTGCTCCAGTATCAATCATGGGAATCTCGACGGCTGAGCGCATGAACCTGATGAAGTTCGTCTGCTCGTTTGCTTGGACTGATCTAAGTGTTTCGCAGTCGGAGCGGGACCTAGTCATGCGTATGTGCGGCACCTTCGGCTTGAACGAGGGGGAGACGGATCAGGTTAAGCAGTGGCTCGAGTTGCCGCCGCCGATCGAAGAGGTAGACCCGACCGCGGTTCCGCACGCGCATCGTGAGGTGTTTCTACAGATGCTCGAGATGGTCGTGAAGGCCGACGGGAAGGTCGTGCCGGCGGAGCTTGAGTCGCTGCAGCTTTTTCGAGACCTGGTGGCCGGCGGCGCCTGACTCGATCGATCAGTGCGCGTCGCGGTAGCGCTCCCACATGCGCTCAGCGAACGGACTCCAGCTCCGCATCCAGTGTCCCGGTTGCTCGATCTGCATGTAGCGGTCGACGTAGTCAAACAGCGCTGGGTGTCCCCATTCGGCGCGCAGCCCCATGATGCGCGCCGCGAGCACGAAGCCGACCCAGGAGTTTGCGGTGCAGCAGCGGCGGTAGGGGTCCGTGCTCCACGACTTGTGATCTCGGCTCGGGTCGTCAGCGTGGGAGTTGCCCCATTCGGGGAGCCCGACGTCGGCTTCGCAATAGCCGCCGTGACCGCCGTTGAAGATGCCCGGCGACGTCTCCTTTACGTAGAACGTCTGGGCGTCTTCGGCGAAGGCCATGCTCTCCTCCCGCGCTAACGCGCGGAGCTCGGGGTCGTCGAGGGCCACGCCTGCGAGCAGCATCGGCAATTTGCGACCGCTGCCTTGCCCACCGTCAGCGTCGAAGCGCCCGCCGTTCTCGATCACCCCGTAGATGTCGATGCCAAGTTGAACGAGCACGATTAGGAGCGCGCGTTTGTCGTCGGCGGGGATGTCGAGGTTGAGGGTGAGCGCGGCTGCGCCGACCAGGTCCGCGATCTCTCGCCCGTAGTCAGGCATGTTGTCGCGGGGGTGTAGATAGCGCCCTTGGAAACCTGGCAGGTGATCGAGCCAGGTGTGCTCCAGGCGGGCGACCAGCTCGCGCGGGCTCGGACTGCCGGCGACCGGCTGCAATCTGGTCAGGCAGGTGAAGTCCAGCGCCTCCGCCGACCAGCGGTGCCGTTTATCCGTGCCGCAGTAGGGCGGCCGGAACGCGTGCGGTGATGGCGCCTCTGCGACGACGGTTAGCACAGCGCAGCGATCTAGCTGTGGTAGCTGGCCGGCGACCGGGTGGCTCACCACGGATACGAGCGAGCTGCCTGCGGGGACCACTAAAGGAGTCGATGGGGCTACCCCGCGGGCGACGTTGAGCTGGTCGCTGTAGCGGCTGTATGCGATGTCCCCGGCGGTCGCGTTGTCATAGCCTTGCTTGCCGCTGGCCGGGTCTGGATTGAGCATTGCGCCGTGTTGGACGCGCGCGTCCTCTCGCGCACATTCAGGCGTGATCGAGGTGATGCTCACCGGCCCGATCACCCACCAGTCCCCGTTGATGTAGCGGCCGGAGCGCTTCGCGCGAAGCAATGTCCATGTGACGCCGTGGCGCTCGATGACGTCGCGGTACCGCTGATTGCGCCCGGTGATCGCGGTGGCGATCTCTTTCTCGGGGGTGCGCGAGGCCGCGTCTACGGACACCGCTTCGCGGGTGCTCGCTGCGTCCGCGGCGATGACCTGTCCGCGGGGCTGCGCGATGATCGCGACGGAGCCGTTGGTCTCGCATCCTGAAGTCAGCAAGGCGCTGATCAGGCTCACAGTGAGCACGCTCCCAGGCGACGATGTCGGCATCGGGTCCCTATGGTAGAGCGAGGCTTCGCGGATTCTTGCTTTGTATTGGTCTAAGCGATTCGTTCGGCCGTCTAGCGTTGCCAGGGTTGGGAGGTGCGCGGTACAACGCCAGCGTGAGCACTCCGCGCCCGGCCCTCCTGATAGACACCGCCGAGTGGTTCCTCGACGAAGCGTGGCGGGCGCACGTGACGCCGCGGCACTGGCGGCGCCTGCCACCGCGGGGCGAGGTCGCCTTGCGCGCTGCTTTTGACGCGCTGCGCGTCAACGGCGTCAGGGCGACGTTCTTGATCTCGGCGATCACCGCGGAGCGGGCGGGCGAGCTGCTGGTTGAGCTCATTGAGGCAGGCCATGAGATCGCGCTCTCTATCCGGAGCCCGGTGCCACTCGACGAGGTCGGGCTTGAAGACCGCGACGCATATCGACGGGCTTGGCATGGAGAGCGCGCCGCGGTCGAGTCCGTGATCGGCCGTGGAGTGCACGGTTTCGGCGCCGCCTGGGTGGTTGGTGAGGCTGCCAGTGATCCCTGGTGGCACGCTGTGCTGCGCGAGCTCGGCTTCCAATATGACGCGACGCCGCGGCGGGGGGGCTCTTCGGTGCGCGTCCTCGGCGGCAGCTCGCTAGAGGTGATGCGCTTTGCGGCGTGGCGGCTCGACGGCGAGCAGCCGCGTTTAATGGGTCTGCCAGCAGCTGCGCGAGCAGCGCATGAGGCGGGGCTAGAGGGTGCTTTGCCGGAGCTCTCGTCGCTCGCGGCAAGCGCGGGCGCGTCGGTCGCGGCGCAGCTGAACCTCGGCGCCCGGCCAGCAGGACCCTTGCCGGCGCCGCCGTCTAAGCCGGCGGCTCAGGGCCTCGCCGCGGCCGGTTTGCCGCGGCTCGCCGTGGTCGTCCCCCTGAAGGACGAGGCCGTGGGCCTCTCGTCTTTGTTTACCGAATTAGAGCTGCTCTCGCGCGCGCTCGCTGATGTGGCCACGTGTGAGTTCGTGATGGTCGACGATGGCAGTGTGGATGAGACTTGGACGCTGCTTGAGCGTCTTGCGCGTAATCGCCAACGGTTCCGATTGGTCCGTCATGACACCAACCGCGGCGTCGCGGCGGCGATTCGAACCGGCCTGCTCGCGACGGACGCGGCCATCGTCGCCTCGATTGACGGCGACCTCTCGTACGACCCGATGGAGCTGCGGCGGATGGTGCCGATGATCGATGACGCCGACGTCGTCACCGCGTCGCCGTATCACCGTGAGGGGAGCGTCCGCAACGTCCCTGCGTGGCGGCTGCTGCTCTCACGCACGCTTTCGCGCGCGTATCGCTTGCTGCTCGGCAGCAGGGTGAGCACGTGGACGAGCTGTTTTCGCGTGTATCGGCGCGCCGCTGTGACCCATCTCCCGCTGGATCATCCAGGCTTCCTCGGCACCGCTGAGTTGCTGGTCCGGGTGCTTCGGCGAGGTGGCCGCGTCATCGAGCATCCGTGTACGCTGGAGGCGCGATTGCTCGGATTTAGCAAGATGAGCGTGCTGCGCGTCGCCCTCGGTCACCTCAGGCTGCTCTGCTTGGTGGCGGTCCGCGTCGTAAAGTGAGCGGCTAGAGCGCGTCGCCTGGCCTTGAACGTCACGCCGCGCTGGGCTTCCTGGCGGGGTCGGCTATCTTGTCGTCCTGGGATCAGCCCGATGACTGACGTCCTCCAAAGCCAAGCCAAGCCGAGCTCGCCGGAGTTTTGCGAGAACCGTGACCATCACCTCAAGACGATTGAGGAGGTCGCCGCGCACGTCGCGAAAGCGAAGCACGGCGGCGGCGAAGAGGCCTGCGCGCGTCACCACAAGCGCGGCAAGCTGCTACCGCGCGAGCGCGTCGATAAGATCCTGGATCCGGGCGCCCCGTTCTTGGAGCTGTCGCCGCTCGCAGCGCACGGCCTCTACGAAGGCGCAGCCCCCTCGGCAGGGATCGTGACTGGCGTCGGCCTCGTCGAGGGGCGCGAGGTGATGATCGTCGCCAACGACGCGACCGTGAAAGGGGGGACCTACTTCCCGATGACCGTGAAGAAGCACGTGCGGGCGCAGGAGGTCGCGCTCGAGAACAACCTGCCGTGCATTTACCTCGTCGACTCAGGCGGCGCTTACCTGCCGCTGCAGGACGAGGTCTTCCCCGACCGCGACCACTTCGGGCGGATCTTCTTCAACCAAGCGCAGATGTCGTCGCGCCGGATTCCGCAGGTCGCGTGCGTGCTCGGCTCCTGCACTGCGGGCGGCGCCTATGTCCCGGCGATGAGCGATGAGAGCGTCATCGTGAAGGGCAACGGCACGATCTTCCTGGGCGGCCCGCCGCTGGTGAAGGCCGCGACCGGGGAGGTCGTCTCAGCAGAAGATCTCGGCGGCGCGGACGTCCACACGCGCCTGAGCGGCGTGGCAGACCACTTCGCGGAAGATGAGCCGCACGCGCTCGAGTTGACGCGCTCCATCGTCGCGCACCTCAACACCACTAAGCCGACGCAGCTCGCGCTGCAGGCGCCCGAAGATCCGATCTACGATCCCGCGGAGCTGCTCGGTGTGCTTCCTCGCGACACGCGCACGCCCTACGACGTGCGTGAGGTCATCGCGCGCTTGGTCGATGGCAGCCGCTTCCATGAGTTTAAGCAGCGCTACGGGAACACGTTGGTCTGCGGCTTCGCGCATCTGCACGGGGTGCCGATCGGGATCGTGGCCAACAACGGCATCTTGTTCTCTGAGAGCGCGCAGAAGGCGGCGCACTTCGTTGAGCTGTGCAATCAGCGCAAGGTGCCGCTGTTGTTCTTGCAGAACATCACCGGGTTCATGGTCGGGCAGAAGTACGAGACCGGCGGGATCGCTAAAGACGGCGCAAAGATGGTGCAGGCGGTCGCGACGGCGCAGGTGCCAAAGATCACGGTGCTGATCGGCGGATCGTTCGGCGCGGGCAACTACGGCATGTGCGGCCGCGCGTACGGGCCGCGCTTCTTGTTTACCTGGCCCAACTCGCGGATCTCAGTGATGGGCGGGGAGCAAGCGGCTGGCGTGCTAGCGCAGGTCAAGAAGGACCAACTCGAGGCTAAGGGGCAGGCGATGTCGGCCGAGGCAGAGCAGGAGCTCAAGGCGCCGATCCTTGAGAAATACGAGGCCGAGGGCCACCCGCTCTATGCGACCGCGCGGCTTTGGGACGACGGGGTCATTGACCCGCGTCAAACGCGCGGCGCGCTGGCGCTCGCCTTCTCGGCGAGCCTCAACCAACCGATCCCAGACTGGCGTGCGCCGGTCTTTAGGATGTAGCTATGCGGCAGATCACCGACGAGTTGACCGATACGGGCCGCGAAGTTCTGCAGAACATCATCGAGCACAAGGTGCATGTGATGCACGTCACGTGCGACCAAGGCATGCCGTCCTTCTCGTACACGGTGGGCCTCTGGCATCACTTTGAGCAGTCGGAGGTGATCGTGTTCGGCCTTGAGTTCGACGCGGCAGAGGAGCTCTTGCACAGCGTCGCGGATGCCTGTAACCAGGGTGGGAGGTTCGCGCACGGCGAGAAGCACGATGGGCTGCTGGTCGGCTTCGCTGTCCGGTTCGTCGGCGTGGCGCCTGAGGCGGCCAGCGAGCGCTTGGGCGCGGCGGATTGGGCATATGCTGGCGAGGATTACGGCTGCGTGCAGCTGGTCTGGCCGGACAAAGAGAAGCGTTGGCCGTGGCAAGACGGCGTGCGCCAGGGCTTCCGCGACGTGCAGCCTCTGCTCGGTCCTTACGAGTGAGCGACGCGCCGGATAAGCCAGACAGCGGTCGCAGCCTTGGCAGCGCGTGGTTCTTGGGGGTCGTCTGCGCGGCGTTCGCGGTGCTGTTGTGGCTACGCGGCTTGGGCCGCGTGCTCATCCCGGTGGCGCTGATCGGGCTCGTCGTATTTGGTGTTTATCGGTTCGTGCAGCTGGTGCGCGCGCCCGTGGACCCTGATTGAGTCAGCGCTGCGGCCGCCGGCGGACTTGTTCTTGGGCGCAGACAGTCGCTTCGAGGTTCGGATCGTTTCTAGCGCGCGGTCGTCGCTTTAGGCTGTAACGGATGAGCTACGAGACCCTCGAGATCGTGATGGACGGCCCGGTGCGGCACGTCCGCCTCAACCGACCGGAAGTCCGCAACGCCTTCAACGGCGTGGTCGTCGCTGAGTTGACCAAGGCGTTCGAGGAGGCGGACGCTGACGCCGCTACGCGCGTGGTCGTTTTGAGCGGCAACGGCAAGAGCTTCTCCGCCGGCGCGGACCTCGCTTGGATGAAGGACCAAGCTGGCTTGCCGCACGCCGAGAACGCCGCCGGCGCTGATTACATGGCGAGGATGTTCCTCGCGATCGCGCGCTGTAAGAAGCCGGTCGTCGCTCGTATCCACGGCCACGCGCTCGGCGGCGGCTCTGGGCTGACCGCTGCTGTGGATGTCGCCGTTTGCACTGAGGACTGCCTGTTCGGGCTGACTGAGGTCAAGCTCGGCATCGTGCCAGCGGTGATCTCGCCGTTCGTGCTTCAGAAGATCGGGGCTGGTCGCGCGCGCACGCTGTTCTTGACGGGTGAGCGCTTTGACGGCTGTGAAGCGCAGCGCATCGGCCTAGTGCAGCGCGCAGTGCCGGCGGCACAGCTCGATGAGGCTGTGCAAAGCGCGGTCAAGGAGTTGTTGACGGCGGGGCCTGCTGCGGTCGCGAGCGCTAAGGAGCTGATCAGGAGCGTGGCGCACCTCTCGCTCGAAGATGCAATCCCAGTGACGTCAAAGTGGATCGCCGATCTGCGCGCGACCGAGGAGGCGAAGGAGGGCTTCACCGCGTTCCTCGAGAAGCGCAAACCTGGCTGGATGAGCTGACGTCGCGCGCAGCCTTAGGCAGGCGGCCGGATTAAATGTCGGAAGCGCTCGTCTGTGCGAAGCCCATCGAAGTCAGGCTCGTCTAGCGCGTAGATGCGGTGGTCGGGGTTCAGGCCGCAGGCGAGACTCAGGGCGTCAATCGCGCGATCATGCTGATCGTCTAGCGCGAGGTAGCACGCAAGGTTGAAGTGGGCGACATCATGTTGGTGGTTCCTCGCGATCAACTGCTTTACGCATCGGATCGCGCCGGCGAGGTCATCGTCGCGGCGGCGGCACCATGCTTCGGTGAGGTCGATCCAGTCGTCGTCTTGATGGACCTTGCGGAGCTCCGCGAGGTCGGCCAGGGCATCTTCGAACGCGCCCATGCGCGCCAAGGCGCGGATACGCAGCACGAGGCCGCAGGCGCGCGCGGTTGGCTCGGCGAGCAAGGGCCCGACGAGCGGCAGCGCCCGCTCTGGGCAGCGCAGCTCGAGCCAGCCGTCGACCTCGTTGACTAGGCGCTCGAGGGCTCTCGGGACTGGGCAGTTCACGCGTCCCCAGTCGTCTGGAGGCCATCTACTCGGCGCCAGATCTCGTCGGCGACGGTGTTCAGGCGGTGATCTCCGCCTTCGACGATCCACAGCTGCTTGTGCTTGCAGGTCATCTCACCGAAGAACCACTCGCTCAGCTGCTGCGGGATGACGTCGTCAGCGGTCCCGTGCACGATCAAGGTGGGTGTCTGCACTCGGCGCGGCAGCGAGCGTTCGTCTAGCGCCTCGGCGTCGTCGCGTACGCGCGGCTCGACGTAGAAGGAGGGCCCCTCGGTCGAGTGCAGCACGCCGTCTGCGTCGAGCTGTTGGCGGATGCGCGGCATCAATCCAAATGCGGGGGCGAGCAGCGCGAGGCTTACCACTAGGTCTGGTCGTGCCGCGGCGGCGTGCGCGGCGACGAGGCCGCCGAGGCTCGAGCCGATGACGACAGCGGGGCCGGTGCGTTCGAGGATGGTGATGGCGTCCTGGATCAGCTCGCTGACGGCAACGCGGCCGAGCTCCCCGGATGACTCGCCGTGGCCGCGCATGTCGAAGCGTAGGAAGCCGCGGCTGCGAGCGGTGGCGTGCGCGAGCAGGGAGGCGCTCTTCTCTCCGGCCCGGCTGGCGCCTAGTCCATGGAGGAAGACGTATTGCGGGCAGCTGTCGAGGCGCTCGTCACCGACTATGTGGTGCCCCCCATGCAGCGATAAGCGAAACGTCGTCGTCGCCACGAAGCAACTCCGTGATGTTGGTGGACGTGTTGGTGCAGCGGATCAGATGATCCGCTCGATCGCTTCGATCTGGACCTTAATCGGGCCGGACGGCGACGGCATCTCGCCGACCTCACCGACCTCTTTGCCGAGCAGCTGCTTTGCGAGCGGTGCGCGGTAGTTGATGGTTTGCTCGTCGTTGGCGTCCCACGGGCCGAGGAGGCGGTAATTGAGCTTTTCGCCGGAGTCTTGCTGGATGAGGGTGATCCTCTGGCCAGGCGCGACGATGTCTTCAGGGATCTCTTGGTCCTCAATCAGCTTGGCGCTGCTGATTTCGCCGTCCATCTCTTGGGCGCGACCCGTGAGGTTGCGCTGCTCTTCCATCGCAGCTTCCCACTCGGAGTTCTCTGAGAGGTCGCCCAGCGAGGCGGCAGCGCCGATGGCCTGCGCGTTCTCGGGGATCTTCACGTCAACGAGTTGGCGGTACTCCTCCTGGATCTTCTTGAGCCCGGCTTGGGTCGTGAAGATGAACTCGTCCTTGTCCCAGAACGGGGTCTCTGGCTCCGCGAGGATGTCGGGGTAGAGCCGCGCGACGGTGCGGTCCAAGTAGGTCTCGAGCTCCTGGGGGAAGTCGTCGCCGGCGCGCGCGACGATGCCGACATATTGCGCTAGGTCGTCGCGGGCGATGTTCTGGCAGGCGACGTCGAGGAGTCCGCGTTTGCCGGTTAGGAGGCTCAGCAGGCGGTTTAGTAAGCGACCATGAAGGGCGTTGGACTTCCGGTCTTCGTTCAGGACGCGGCCGAGGTGCAGCAGCACGCGGACGAGCGTCACTGGGTCAGGGCAGTTCTCCTGCCCCTCGAAGACGCCGTCGCTGAAGTACTTGCCGATCAGGTAGGTCATCAGCGGATGACGCTTGGGATACGGCGCGACCCGGTTCCAGAGCGTCAGGATTTCAGGGCCGTGGTTCGTCTCGACGAGCTTGTCGGCGATCTTCTCGACGACCGTGGCGGGCCACTCGGTCAGCGTTGCAACGCACTGGGGAGCCCATTCACCGCCGAGCGCTTGCGGCAGCAAGTTGACGGCGTGCTCTCTTGACGCTTGCGTCGCGAGGAGGTCGATCCGCTTTGGTTGCAGCTGGCCGCTCTCTTCGAGCAGTAGCGCGCGGAGCTCTTCTGCTGCGCTGACTGAGGCTTGTTTGCCCTGCTCTTCAAGGAACAGGATGCCGTCCAGGATGTGCGCGTGGCTCGCGCTTCCCTCTGGGTTCGTCCTCTTCTCTTCGAGCGCTTGCTCGATCGTCGCGCTGGCCAACTCAACGATCTGTGCGCGGACCTCTGCGTCTTCGGACCGCTTTAGGTACTCCCTCAAGACCATGACCCGCTCGCCCAGGTTGTTTTGGTGCCGCAGCGTGGTGGTGGCTTCGTCGACGAGGCTCACTGGCTTTTTGCGCAGCACGAAGATCGGGCGCGTCGTGGTGCCTTCGACCTTCAGCCATGGGTCTTTGGTGGCGGCCGTCTTGGCCTTCTTCCACCAGGTAGCCCATTTCTTGGTTTCGATGACGGAGCCGGCGAGCTCCTTCTTCACCTGCGTGCTGGTGATCGTGCCGCGGTAAAGGTTCGCTGCTCGGCGGATCAAGATCGCTGGGGTGGTGGCCGCTTCGTCTTGGAGCTTTTCCATGCGCAGCAGCTTCATCGTCCGCAGGTCGTCGTGCGCGAGCGGCTTGAAGCTGTCGAGCAGCGTGTCGAGCGGGAACGGAGAGCGCCGGCCTGAGCTGAAGTGCACCGTGAGCTCTTGCGTCGCGTCATCGAAGTCTTCGACGATGCCTTCGCCCCAGCCAGCGGCGTGGTAGACGACGTGTCCCTTGGTGTATCGCCGCAGTTGGTCGAACTTCAAGACTGCAGAGACCGTCGCGTTGGTGAGGTTCGAGCGCTGCTTGAGCACGGGCAGCCATGCAGCGTCACCGTAGTGTTCATCGATCAGCTCGATGAGCTTGTTAACCAGCGCGTCGTTGTGGGCGCTGCTGTGCATGGCCCGGAAGCCAAGCTCCATAGCGGACTCTTTGTCGCCCTTGCTGACGAGGCTGTCGACCATGGCGGTGGCCATGCCGAGTGCCTTGCTAGCCATGTCCTGTTCGCACAGGACATCAAGGGCGTCGGCATACTCAGAGACCAAGTCGGCGTCGGGGGCGCCGGCTGCTTGGTTCCAGGCGGCCTCGAGGTCTTCGAGTTTTTGGGAGCGGGCTAAATGAACCAGTTCGTGCGTCAACTTCGGACCCGTGGGTGGCGTAAGCGGCGGAAATCGGGCGGGAGACGATACCTGCTCCGCTACCCGCACGCCACCGTTCCGTGAACGAAGACGATGAGCGAGGCGCCGCGGCTGGGCGTCCATGCCGGGCTCGGACCTATTCGGCCAGGCGCGAGATCAGCGTATGCACGCTGTTTGACGAGCAGGACTCGTCGTATGCCGTGAGCGAGATGTCGTCTAGGGAGTCCTCGTCTGCCACCAGGATTACGTAGAACTCGTGCCCGTACTGCTCTCGGAATGCCGTGATCTTCTTCAGGATCGTCGCCTTCGGGTCGTCGACGGCTTCGATCACGACCCCCTTGCCCTCTCGTCCACGGCCGCGGAGCACGATCATCGGGGCGTAAGCGGCGACTTTGTTCTCACCGACGCTGATTTCGTAGTGGCGTGGGCTATGGCTATGCACGACCCCGGCCCTGCTCAGCCGGTCGCAGAGCTGCTGCTCCAGGCGGCTTGAGATCAGCCGGCCGCCGCAGCGACCAAAGCCGCCGCCGCCCCCTCCGTGAGCCATCAGCGGGTTGTCGTCGTCGGCGCAAGTGACCGCGCGCGGCAAGAAGGCGGAGCGCTGTTTCGTGTTCGAGGGCTTAGGTTTACGCGCGGCAGAGCCAATGGTAGCTCTCGCGGAGGCTTTCTTGGAGGTCGCCTTACTCGCGGCCTTTTTGGCGGTGGCTTTGCCCTTGTTCGTCTTTGATTTGGCCGCGGTCGACTTGGTCGACTTGGCGGTCGCTTTCTTCGATGCGGTCTTCTTGGGTGAAGCTGTCGTGCTCTTCGCGGCCATGTTTCTCGGTAGCAACGGCCCTACGGGACCCGCTGGCGTTTTGCGCTCGGACGCAAGATTAGCCAATCACCAGGGGAGTCAGCCCGTTATGGGCGCGCAGGATCGATCGCCAGAATGTAGCCATCGAGACTAACAGATTTCGCCTCCTTCGAAAGCCCCGCGGGCTCGCCTTGTGATCGCAGATGCGTTAGCCCAGGCGAATAGATATGGCTGATACACATTCGGAACGCGTGCTGACGCCGCCGCTGCTGGCCTTCTTGTTGTTGGTCGCTGGCGTCTTGGGTTGGGCGGTCTCCGCACGCTATGCGACCCCGGGCTTGGACGGCTGCATCGAGCGGCTCGCTGATGGCGACCTCGATAGGGCGGAGCGCGAATCTATGTTGTTGCGAATCGTAGAGTTGGCTCCCGACGCAGCGCCGCGCGGTCAGCTCGCGGGGTGGCTGGCGGCCTTGGCGTTGCAAGATCGCGCTCGCTTCGACGCTCTCGGGGACGGCGTCGTTCGTGAAGCTGCGCTGCCGCCTGATGCGCGTCGGTGGTTGGACCTCGGCGATCCGCTGTTAGCTAACGTGCTCAGGGCTCGTCGCCTGGAGGCGGCTGACATTCCGGCCGCGCGCGCCGCATGGGAGCAGGTCGCGGCGCAGGCGAGGATGTTCGGCAACAGGCTGGCCATCGATCATGCGACCGCCGAGCTCGACCGGCTGCAGTAAGCTCGCCGTCGCGTCGCCCCGGCCTAGTCTCAGTCGAGCTCGAGGCCGCGCTCTTCTTCCTCGGTGATGCCTTCGCCGAACGAACTGCCCAGGTAAACGCGGCGGACTTGCTCGTCCGCGATCACGGACTGTGCGTTGCCGTTGGCGATCACCTTGCCCTGGTTGATGATGTAAGCGCGGTGGGTGATGCGCAGCGTGGCGATCACGTTGTGCTCGGTGATCAAGATCGCGATGCCCGAGCGCGCGAGCGCGGCGAGGATCTGTTGGATCTCTTCGACCGTGATCGGGTCGACCCCGGCGAACGGTTCGTCGAGCAGCAGCAGGCGCGGCTCGGTCGCTAGCGCGCGCGCGATCTCAAGTCGCCTCTTCTCTCCACCGGACATGGTCTCGGCGATTGAATCTGCGACGTGCATCAACTGCAGGTCTTGCATCAGCTCGCGCGTACGATCTTCGCGCTCGGCCCGCTTCATCCCGCGCGCTTCGAGGACGCAGCGGATGTTGTCGATCGCGGACATCTTCTTGAACACGGACTCCTGCTGCGCGAGGTAGCCGAGCCCGCGCCGCGCGCGCCGGTACATCGGCTTCTTGGTGACGTCTTCACCGTTCAGCATGACCGAGCCTTTGTCGGGCGTGACCATGCCGACGACCATGCGGAACGTCGTCGTCTTGCCGGCGCCGTTGGGGCCAAGCAGTCCTACGATCTCACCCTCGCGGACGCTGAGGCTGACTTGGTCGACGACGCGTCGACCGCGGTATGCCTTGACCAATTGATTGGTCTTCAGGATCTCCGCGCCGACCTCAGGGGCAGGCGGCGCGGCCGCGGCCGGCTCCATCTCTAGGTCATCAAGGCTCATCGTACGAACCCGGCCCGATCTGGCCACTCGTTGCGGAAGATCCAGCTCAGCGGCCGGATGGGATAGAACACCATCAGCGCCCGGCCTTCGATGTCTGCGCGCGGCACGAACGAGATGCCCTTGGTGTTGATCGTGTCCACCGCGGAGAACACGGCGTCTGGGTCGTCGGCAGCTGCGTTCACGCGCCGGAAGGTGACGTCCGGTCCCCAGCTGGGCCCGATCTTGGCGTTGAGCTGCAGCAGCTCGCCGTACTCGTCGATCATGACGATGGTGTCTTCGCTCGGGAGGCCGATCGGGGTTTCGTCGCGGTCGGGCGGATTTTCTAGCGGCATCGCGCGTTTGTTGCCGCGGATTTGCCGGACCGCGTCGGGACTGTCGACCGGGACCACGTTGTCGTCTTTATCGACGGCGATCGTGATCGCGGTCCAGCCGCGTGAGTCGATGGACTGGCGCACGTTGTCGCCGAGCATGTAGTAGTGGCCCTCGGGGACCTCGATGATGTCCGGGTTGCGGTCGCTGGCGTAGTGCTGGTCGCGGTCGACCCGGACGTCGTCGAAGCGGACCTCGCCGCGGCCTTTGCAGACGAACTGGGGGGTCACCTTGCGGCCTGGGATCGGCCTTGATCCCTCGAGCTCGCAGCCTCGGCGGCAGGCCCACGCGTCGCAGTCCCAGCGCACCAGCTCGTCGCCGTCCTGCCACGCGATCAGGCGGTCGTCGACGTGAGCGAACGAGAGGTTCGTCGCGCTGCCGGCCGTGATCTTGATGTCGAAGGGTTCGGAGCTTCCGAGCTGCTTGTTGGCGTCACGCACTTCGACGCGGCCCTTGCCGCCTTCGATCACGAGCGCGTAGACGAGCTTGCCGAGGTTCGTGCGCGTGACCTCGATCTCGATCGCGAACACCTCCTGCACTTGCCCCATGGTCACGTCAGCTGACAGGCGCACGTCGGGGCAGATCTCGAGCGCGATGTAGCCTTCCTGGTAGCTGCCCAGCGTCGCTTCGCGGATCTTGGCCGCGACGTTCGCGGGGTAGCCGTCCCAGACGCGCTCGACCATGCCGCCGTCGACTTCGTCACGGAAGTAGAGCAGCGCGCGCTTGCCGCCGGGTTCGATCGAGAACCCGGTGTCGGTCTCCTTCGCGGCCCGGCTCGGCGAAGCGCCGAAGATCTGGCCGAGGGCCTTGGTCTCTGAGCGCGCGTCCCGGCGCATGGGGTAGATGTTCTTCCACATCACCGCTTGCAGGTCGTCTGGCTTGCGCAGCGGCGTGTACTTCGCCGCCTCGCCAGACCCTTCGACTTGGTAGACGTTACCGCCAGCGATCGTCAGTCGGTCGCCTGGCATGCCGACGATCCGCTTGACGTAGTTCTGGTTCTTTTGGAGCGGGTATTTGAAGACCGTGATGTCCCAGCGCTTCGGCTCGCGGAACGTCTGGATCAACTTGTTGACCAGGATGCGGTCGTAGACCGCGGCCTCGCTGCTCCCCATCAAGGTCGGCTGCATCGACGAGGTGGGGATCTGGTAGGCCTCGATGCAGAACCATTTCAGCAGCACGGCGGCGAGGATCGCGACCCCGAACGCCTCGAGGTTGTAGCGGATGGGGCCGACTAGGATCGGCTTCTTGGCCTGCTTGTCTTTGCTCATGGAGAGGCGGTGAGGCGGCTCCTGCCGCCGCAAGAATGGTAGGCATGCGACCCGGCGGCGCAAACGTGTTCGGGCGGGTCGGCGTCGACTCCGTGTCTTTCGAGCGCCGCGAAGCCCGCCCGGTCCGCGCAGCGATGACCGCGAAGCTCAGCGCTGCTGGCGTCGGCACGCCCGGGGCGCTACTTGCCGTCGTCGCTGCTGCGAAGCACCGACAAGAACGCCTTCTGCGGGATCTCGACGCTGCCGACCATGCGCATGCGCTTCTTCCCCTTCTTCTGCTTCTCTAGCAGCTTGCGCTTACGGCTGATGTCGCCGCCGTAGCACTTCGCGGTGACGTCTTTGCGCATCGCTGAGATATTCTCACGGGCGATGAACTTGCCGCCGATGGCGGCCTGCAGCGCGACTTCGAACTGGTGTCGCGGGATCTCCTTGCGGAGCTGCTTGAGGATCTTCCGCCCGCGTTGCTCGGCTTGGTCCTTGTGAGTGAGGAACGACAGCGCGTCGACCTCCTCGCCGCTGACCATGATTCGCACTTTGACTAGGTTAGAGGCTTCGAAGCCCTCGACCTCGTAGTCCATGGTGCCGAAGCCGCGGGTGAGCGACTTCAGCTGGTCGTGGAAGTCGAAGATGATCTCTGCGAACGGGATGCGGAAGCCCAGCATGACGCGCTCCTTGCCGTAGTAGTCGGTCGACACGTAGACGCCGCGGCGCTCCGTGCAGATCTTCATCACGGCGCCGACGAACTCGCTCGGCACGACGACGTTGACGCGGGTGATCGGCTCGAGGTATTCGTCGATGTAGGTGCCGTCGGGGAGGTCGCTCGGCGAGTGGATCTCCTTGACCCCGCCGTCGGTTAGCCGCACCCGGTAACGTACGCTCGGCGCGGTTTGGACGATGTCCATGTCTTCTTCCCGCTCGAGTCGCTGCTGGATGACCTCCATGTGCAAGAGGCCGAGGAAGCCGCAGCGGAACCCAAAGCCGAGCGCGTCTGAAGTCTCTGGTTCGAAGGTGAACGAGCTGTCGTTGATCCGCATCTTCTCGAGCGACTTACGCAGGTTGTCGAAGTCGCTCGGGACGGTGGGATAGAAGCCGCAGTAGACCATCGGCTTGGGCTCGCGAAAGCCTGGCAGCGCCGGACTACGCTGGTCTTCGGCTTTGTGGGTGACCGTGTCGCCGACGATCACGTCGGCGAGCGTCTTGATGTTGGCCACGACGTAGCCCACCTCGCCCGCGCTGAGCTGCGGGAAGGCCTTCATGTCCGGGGTCAGTTTGCCGACCTCGAGGACCTCGTGCTCGGTCTCCGTGCCCAGCATGATGATCTCGTCGCCCTTCTTGATCGTGCCGGTCATCACGCGCACGTAGATGACGACGCCGCGGTAGTCGTTGTAGACGGCGTCGAACATCAGCGCTTGCAGCTTGTCCGAGGGGTCGCCAGTCGGCGGTGGGATCAGCTTGACGATCGCGTCGAGCACTTGTTCGCACTGCAGGCCGGTCTTTGCCGACACCGCGATCGCGTCCTCTGCCGGGATACAGATCGCGTCTTCGACCTGCTGCGCGACGTGGTCGGGCCGCGCGTGCGGCAGGTCCATCTTGTTGAGGACCGGCACGACCGCGAGCTCGGCCTGCTCGGCGAGGTGCGCGTTGACGACGGTCTGGGCCTCGACGCCCTGTGACGCGTCGACCAGCAGCAGCGCTCCCTCACATGCTTGGAGCGACTTGAGGACCTCGTAGTTGAAGTCGACGTGCCCCGGGGTGTCGATCAGGTTGATCAGGTAGGTGGCGCCGTTGGGCGCCGTGTAGTTCATCGAAACTGCGCGCGCCTTGATCGTGATGCCGCGCTCCCGTTCGAGCTCCATGCTGTCGAGCAGCTGCTGCTTCATCGCGCGCTTCTCGACCGTGCCGGTGATCTCCAGTAAGCGGTCGGCGAGCGTCGACTTGCCGTGGTCGACGTGCGCGATGATGCTGAAGTTGCGGATCAGGCTTGGGTCGGTCACGTCGGTGCAGCTCGTGGCGGGCGGATTCGGGCCTCAGTCTCCGGCGCGCGAGAAGTCAGCGCCAGCGAGATCGGGGCGAAGCATGGTAGGCCGCAACGGCGGATGGGCAAGCGGGTATGACGGTCTCGGACCGATAGACAACACCGCGGGCGACTGTGCGCCGCTCGCCTGGCGGCCATTTAGTGAAGAAGATAGGAGTAGGTGCGCGGCGGAGACACCGCTGGGGCTCCCCACCGTTCAGATACGTGCGGCCTCGTTGAGCTCGTCATACAGGGCGCGGCAGTCATCGACTAGCGCCGCGGGCACCCCCTCGAGGTCGACGTCGCGGTCTGCGACCGGCCGCAAGCGCGCTGCTTGGGACGTCAGGGCCGTCGGATCTTCCATCTGCACGAGGTCGGCCAACGGCGTCAAGTCGCGCCTTCCATCGAGCGACTCAAAGCGCACCAGGTGCAGCTGCCGCTGGCCAGTCTGCGTCAGGATGTGTCGATAGGCGCGCCGCCAATACTCGAGCCAGAACTCTAGCTTGTCTGCCTGCTCGATCGTGCGGTCGGCGAACCAGCCGCCGAAGTCGATCGGCTTTAGGTCGCGACCGAAGTCGTGGTGGCCGATGCCAGCCATGTAGCGCCGCACGAAGGCATCGTCGTCGTGCATCCGGCAAAACTTCTGGTGCTGTCGAAGCAGCGACGCTGCGTGCTGCACGGGCTCGCGAAACGGCACCACCACGATCGCGTCTGGGACCGCGCGCCAGATCGCCGGCAAGCGCGCGATGTTGGCGTTATTCTTTGAGACGTAGCGACAGCGACTCGGCGTGACGCGGCGGCGCAGCGCGATCACCTTGCGCCGGTGCTGCGCGTAGAAGTCGACGAAATCGGACTCGTCGCAGCTGCGCCAGACCGGCAGCGTCGCGCCGCGGTAGTGCGGCTTGAAGAACGCCTTCCAGAGCATCTCTTCGAAGGCCTCAGGGCTGTCTGGGCCGACTTCAATGCCGTCTCCGTGCGCGCGCTCCCGGGGCGCATAGTCTCGCTGGAACGGACGTGAGAGCCGCGACCAAACCATCGGGCACAGCACAAAGGGCATGTCGCGGTAGCTGTGCGCCGCGAACTCCGGCGTCGCCGCAAGGAGCTCGAGCAGCATCGTCGTGCCGGCTCGCGGCAGCGCTGTGACCAACACCGGCGGACCTGGCTCGAACGCCTCAAGCTCGGCGCGGAACATGCGCGCCTCAAGGTCTGCGCTGCCGCGCTGCGCGCCGGGCGTCGCGAAGGCGATCCGGTGAAGCAGCCGATCGAAGACGCCGTAACGGTTCTGGAAGCTCAAGCTGGCCGCCTTCGCCGGCCGAACAGCACCACCCCGATTACGGTCGCGGCCAGCAGCACCGGCCATGAGAGCGTCGCTGATAGGGTGGCGTCGAAGTCGAGCAGCCCCGCGCGCGCCAGCAGCCAGGCCGCCCCAGCTGGCAACGACAGCGCCACGATCGACAGGGCCGTGACCAGCGCGAACGAGCCGAACAGCGCGATCGCGTGCTTTTGCACAGCGCGTTCTTTTTGCTCTTCGGTGAGCGTGTCGCTGCGCATGTCCGCTAACGCCTGGCGGCTCCGGCTGAACGCTCTGCTCGCGTGCCGTGGGACCTTCGACACGATTAGCAACAGCATGAAGACGACGATGAGCAGCAGCGCCGCGAGCGAGCTCACGTCTCGACCTTGTCGCCCCTGGCTCCGCTGCGTTCGAGCGAATCAGTGCTGGCGCGAGCGTGCTCAGCAGCGATCTCCGCCGACTTACGCTTGCTCCGCAGCATGCGCTTGATCGGGTACCACACGAAGCCGACGAGCGCTAAAAATACGGCGGCAACCAGGGCGAGCAGCGAGCCGAGCGCGGACAGCGCGCCGCCGGGGCCGATGTAGCACAGCATGGGATCAGGCGTCGAAGAGCAGTTGTTCGTGGGGCCGCACGATGCGTCCGCAGAATATAAGGTTACCACGAACGCGGAAACACGCACAAGCCGATGCGACGACGCGTCCGTATCACCTCCTAAAACAACGGCGTAGTTCGGTCTCATCGCTGCTCTGCCCCGCTGCTCAGCGGCATCAGCACCTGACGAGTCCGTCAGC